>Ga0315901_10000078_pt1 | contig 133456 bp, 104 predicted proteins | sample LakEriMetagenome_10_FD_203761 | JGI IMG/M metagenome (GOLD analysis project Ga0315901, IMG submission 203761) | Freshwater fungal communities from buoy surface, Lake Erie, Ohio, United States - Buoy 2 MA116 | ecosystem: Environmental > Aquatic > Freshwater > Lake | place: USA: Lake Erie, Ohio... | reverse complement strand
CTGAAAGGATTTATCTTTCTAAAAGAGAGAATGTAAACAGGGAATGGGTCTTGTATTTATTTCTTTTTCTCCTTTTTATCCTTGGTTTTATACATTCTTTTGATAGAACCTATTTCAAAAATTTATTTAGGGTATATCTGAATCAGGGATTTGTATTCAGACAAACCAAAGATCAGCTGCTACATTCTTCCCTAACATCTCTTTTTCTCAATCTGCTTTCTGCTTTTTCAGGTTCAGTATTTTTATTTTTTGGGTTGGGTTTGTCGGAAAAACTGGTGGGAGTTGAGAGATTCACCATGATGGGCTTATGCAGCCTTTTGGTCATTATTATATATACAGTCAAATTTACTTTTTTCAAGGTGATGGGTTGGTTATTTGATGAAAAAGAAACATTCGAAGATTATCTTTTTATTGTTTTTTCAACTATCAAGCTGGCAGGTCTTCTGATGCTTATTGCGTCCATGTTGATGGCAATTACCGCACCGGAAAATATCAATTTGTTGTTTACTTTGGTGGGATACATTCTGCTAGCCATGCTCCTCTTTAGATCATTCAAGGGATACCTTCTTTTTGCCAAAGAAGTAAGTTTTCCGATATATCTCTTAGCGTCTTTTGCTTTGGATATACTTCCCCTTGCCCTTCTGATAAAATTTGTTTTCAGCAATTATTCCCTCTTTCTTGGCGGACTGGTGTAGATAATTGTTGAAATATTTCCAAGCTTACATTAAACAAGAGGCCCTCAATTTTTTTTGGCATGATTTCTTCAGCCGATTTACTGCTTTTTTTTATTTAATTTTGCATAACATCATTGCAGGATATGACCAAAAACGGCAAGAAAGTTGCAGCGGGAGATCAGAAAAAAGTAAAAAGAATTCTTATCACCCAGCCCAAACCAGAATCTCCCAAGTCTCCCTACTTTGAATTGGCAAAGAAACACAACGTGGAGATGGATTTTCTCCCTTTTATACAGTTGGAACCTATTCTTTGCAAAGACTTCAGAAAACAAAAGATTGATATTGCTGAATATTCAGCCGTTATTGTTACCAGTAAAAATGCCATTGATCATTTTTTTAGGATTTGTGAAGAGATGAAGATCACCATCTCACAGGATACAAAATATTTCTGCATAAATGAATCTGTTGCTCTCTACCTCCAGAAATTTATCCTGTACAGGAAGCGTAAAGTTTTTTTTAGTGCAGACGGAACCAATAAAGGCCTTTTTGATGTAATCAACCGCCATAAAGGAAATGAGAAATTCATGTATCCCTGCTCAGAAAATCAACAGGACAATGAAATCGTTGGTTGGCTGAAGAATCACGGATGTGAGTTTGTTACACCCTACATGTACCGCACCATCAGCAGTGATGTTAAATCTCGCATATCTGCCCATGATTTTGATGTAATATGTTTCTTTACACCGAGTGGTGTTAAAAGTTTATTGGAAAATTTTCCGGGCTTTACCCAGAATGGAACCTATTTTGGCGCTTTTGGCAGCAATACTTCCAAAGCAATAGAGGAGGCCGGTCTCAATCTTCATATCAAAGCTCCTGAGCCTCAGGTTCCATCCATGGTAGCAGCTTTGGAGAAATTCCTGGGAAACAAATAAGAGCACTCTAAAGTGACACCCCATCATAACAGGTTGATCAAGGAAACCAGTCCTTACCTGTTGCAGCATGCAAAGAATCCTGTTGATTGGTATCCATGGTGTGATGAAGCACTTGAAAGGGCAAAGTCAGAGAACAAGCCCATCCTTGTAAGCATCGGCTATGCGGCCTGCCATTGGTGTCATGTAATGGAAAGAGAAAGTTTTGAAGATGCTTCAACGGCACATCTGATGAACGCTCATTTCATATGCATCAAAGTTGACAGGGAGGAAAGGCCTGATCTGGATCATTTTTTCATGGATGCCTTGCAGGCTACATCCGGTAGCGGCGGTTGGCCGCTTAACATGTTTCTGACTCCTGACGCAAAGCCTTTCTATGGGGGTACATATTTCCCTCCCGAGCCATTTCAGAACAGGATCTCCTGGAAACAGCTACTGGTCCGTATTCATGAGGCCTTTCATAAAAGAAGGGGAGAGATAGAGGAACAGGCCAACGGGATCATTGAGCATCTTTCCAGGACCAACAGGCTGAATGAAAAAATCAAGCAGCGGTTTGAACTCCCAATGGAAAACCTTTTCTCCAGAGATCAATGCGAAACCATTCTCCATAATCTTCTCGATTCAGCTGATAAGCAAGATGGTGGCTTTGGTTTGGCTCCTAAATTTCCTCAGACTTTTTCCATACAGTTTCTTTTGAGATATCATCACTATTTCAATAATGAACATGCATTGGATCAAGCTGAATTGAGTCTTCAGAAAATGATGAATGGCGGCATATATGACCAGATTGGAGGAGGATTCTGCCGTTATTCCACCGATAATGAATGGCTGGTACCACATTTCGAAAAGATGACCTACGACAATGCCTTGCTTATATTGATATATACGGAGGCATATCAGATTACCCGGAAAAAAGAATACAAGATAATTGTAGAAGAAACCATAGGTTTTATGTTGCGGGAAATGCAACATCCCGGGGGTGGTTTTTTTGCAGCCCTGGATGCGGATAGCGAGGGTGTTGAAGGGAAGTTTTATACCTGGACTAAAAAAGAATTTGAAGAAGCTTCCGGTGATTCAATTTTTAATGAATTGCTTGATATTACTGAAGAGGGCAATTGGGAGGGGATCAACATCCCAAGGATGAAAATGGCAATTGCAGATTGGTCTCGCAACCATGGGTGGAGTGAATTGGAGGGATTGAGCAAGCTCAGAGATTGTAAGATGAAACTCCTTGAAACAAGATCGGACAGGATTCGACCGCAGACTGACGACAAGATCCTTTTGGGATGGAACGCCCTTTTCAACCAAGCCTTGAGCAGGGCAGCACTTGCCATGCAGAATGAAAATTGGATCCAGGCTGCAAAGGAGAACATGAATTTTCTATTTAAGGCTTTTGAAGACAAAAAGAGTAAAGGCTGGCTTCATACACACAAGGAAGGGGAATCAAAGTATCCTGCTTTTCTGGATGATCTTGTCTATACCATCCAGGCATTGATCTATTTGTACGAAGCTGATCCCGATTCTTGCCATATCGTCAGGGCAAAAGAATTGGTGGAATATGTTGAGAAATACTACTCAGATGAGGAGGGTGTCTATTTTCTATTTACACCTGATTTTCATAAAGATATTGCAGTGCGAAAACTTGATCTGTATGATGGAGCCATTCCAAGTGGTAATGCTGTAATGGCCTGGAATTTATATCGCTTGTCTATCCTTTTTGAAAGATCACATTGGCGGGATAGAGCTTTGAAAATGCTGGAAGGTACCCGGGATGCAATCCTCAAATGGCCAAATTCATTTGGCGTTTGGGCCAATCTGTTGCTGGAAAATATAGTCGGAACCCATGAAATCCTCGTATTGGGACCTGAGTTCCAATCTGCTGGCAGGTCAATATTGCATCATTATATCCCCAATAAGGTCTTTATGTCTGCCCATAAACCCGATACACAATTCCCACTTATGAGGGGGAAGCCAGATTCAGCCAAGAATACCTATTTCCTCTGCAGAGATTACACTTGCCAACTACCTTTTTTTACTGAATCTGAACTTATTCAGGCCACATTAACAAAAAGATAGGCTATCTCATGCAATATGGCAGAAAAATGCCCGTTTTGTGAAGTTATTGCCATTGTTGTTGGCTTGTTAATTTTTTTGGCTTTAACAAATTGGAACAAAGGCAGTTAGGTTAAATTGGTATATATTTGTTTCAATGCTCACCAAACAAGGTATCAAAATGAAAGGCATTTCTTCTTATGCACTGGCTTTGATCTCACTGTGTATGATCGCTTCAGGTTGTGGCAAGGCCGGTAAGTCTTCAAAGGGTGGTGTAACAGGGGATGGCCAGTTACATGGTGTTTCTCTTGGGACCAAGTACGTGATGCCCAAGCCTCCCGGAATGGTTTACATACCCTCAGGAACCTTTCATATGGGTCCCTCGGATGAGGATATCAGCTATGCATTCACCGCCCGAAATAAACAAGTGTCTATCAATGGATTCTGGATGGATGCGACTGAGATTACCAATGATGAGTATCGTCAGTTTGTTTACTGGGTTCGTGATTCAATAGCGGGCACAATCCTGAATTTTAAAAAGAATGCACAAGATGGAACGAGCGCCATTGATTGGGCAAAAGTAAGAGCCATAAAATGGTCTGATCCCAAGATACAGGAGCAGTTGAGTGCCATGATCATCACTCCTGACAACAGGATAAATGGAAGGAAGGAAATGGATGCTCGCAAAATAATCTATCACAGTGAGATCCTTGACTATAAAGAAGCTGCCCAGAGGGCCAATGCGGATAAAGCTCGCTCAAACTTCATTGTCAAGAAAGATACACCCATCTATCCAGATACCCTGGTTTGGATCCGCGATTTTACTTATTCTTATAATGAGCCCATGGCTAAAAAGTACTTTTCACATCCGGCTTACGGTAACTATCCTGTAGTGGGTGTGAATTGGAAACAAGCCACAGCTTTTTGTGAATGGCGTACCCAGTTTCTTAATTCATTCCTTGAGTCAAGGAAAAGGATGACAGAATCAGATTTCAGGTTGCCTACGGAAGCAGAGTGGGAATATGCAGCCCGCGGAGGAAGATCACAGGTTTCATTCCCATGGGGCGGTCCCTACCTTAGAAATAAAAAGGGATGTTTGCTAGCAAACTTCAAACCAGGTCGCGGAAATTATCCCGAGGATGGTGGTATGTATACGGTTAGGGCCGATGCTTACTGGCCTAATGATTTTGGTCTTTACAATATGGCTGGCAATGTGGCAGAATGGACATCTTCTCTCTATTATGAGGGAGCCTACAATTTTCAGCATGACATGAATCCGGATATCAGGTTTAATGCCTCTGATAATGAACCGCCCCGCATGAAGAGAAAAGTTGTAAGGGGTGGAAGCTGGAAGGATATAGGTTTCTTCCTCCAGAACAGCAGTCGTAATTATGAATATCAGGATACAACTAAATCATATCTGGGATTCAGATGTGTAGTGGATCTACCGCCTATGCAAACCCGCAAATAAGCTCGCTGGTACTATCATCATAAAATCACAACCTAAAAAATAAAACATGGCATCATCATCTTCCAATCCAACCAGTCCCATGGAAAAATACGTTAACATTTTCGTTAGCGTGGGCGCAGCAGTCGTAATCTTCGGAGCATGGGCAAAGATCTTGCATAAGTCATTTGCAGATATCATGCTAACCGTAGGTCTGCTTACTGAGGCCCTTATTTTCCTTATTTATGCCTACATGGAGATAGGGAAGAAACCTGAGACCGCCGCATCCACATCTATGGCAGCAGCTACCCCTGGAGCGGATCTACTGAAAGAAACAATTGAAAAGTATCTGGACACAGATCAGCTTAATAAGTTGAACGGCAATTTCAGCAAGTTCAATGCAACAGTACAGGGTATGGCTGCAATGACAGATGTTGCCGCTGTAACCAGTGATTTTGCCGGAAAAACAAAAGAAGCAACTGCTGCATTGGTAAGCATGAAAGATGCCTACACAAATGCTGCCGGATCGGTTTCACAATTCAACCAGGCTGCAGAAGGCTCCCGTGCTTTCCATGAGCAGGTTCAGGGGCTGACCAAAAACCTTGGGGCTCTCAATAAGATGTATGAACTGGAATTACAAGATTCTGCCAATCATATCAAGTCAATGAACGCCTTTTATGATAATCTCTCCAAGGCCAGTCAGGCTATGCAAGGCAGTGTTGAAGATGCCAAAAAGACACAGGAGCAGATTGCCTTACTTGCCAAAAATCTTGGTAGCCTGAACAGCGTGTATGGTAATATGCTTGCTGCTATGCAGGGTCGTGCCTGATCAATAGACTGAATTACAAAACATCTAAACTTATCCAATCATATGGCATTACCCAAAGACCCGCGGCAGAAGATGATCAACATCATGTATCTGGTGTTGACAGCACTGCTGGCTTTGAATGTATCTGCGGAGATCCTCAATGCATTTAAAGTGGTAGACAATAGCCTTAAGGAATCCAACAATGTACTCAATACTTCTACAAACGGTATCTATACCAACTTTGAAGATCTGCTGAAGGATCCTAAAACTTCACAGAAAGCTTCCATCTGGAAGCCCAAGGCTGAGCAGGTAAGAGACCTGGCGGCTGTGTTGTTTAAGGAGCTTGAAGATTATAAGCAAGCGCTTAAAGTTGAGTCTGATTTTGAACCTGAAACAGGCGTATTCAAAGAAGACAATATCGATGCAGCAACCCGTTATTTTGATACCAAGGGGAATGGCAAGATTTTATATGCAAAACTAGAAGATTTCAAAAAGAAATTGTTGGCGATCGATCCTGAGATGACCAGCCAAATCGGAAGTAAACTCCCCCTCAATTTAGAAATTCCAAAGTCATCGGCTGGAAATATTTCAACGGGTGATAAGGTGAAGGATTGGATCAATAGCTACTTTCACATGACTCCAACCATCGCAGCCATAACGATGTTGAGTAAATTTCAAAATGATGTCAAGAATTCAGAGAACCTGGCAGCATCCTTTTGTATCAATCAGGTTGGTGCTGTCAAATTGATCATGGATAAATTTGAACCATTGGTTGGTACCAGCTCAACCTATTTGATGCCTGGTGAGGAAATGACAGTAGTGGCCGGTCTGGGAGCATTCAATTCGAACGTTAAACCCGTTGTCACCATTGATGGAAGAAGTATTGCAGTAAACGCCAATGGTGTTGCAGAATCCAAGTTTAACGTGGGAGCTACCGGTTCAAGAAGTATGAATGTGAGTGTAAGTTTCGTAGACCCTAATACAGGAGAAAACAAAACGATATCCAAAAAGATTGATTATACAGTTGGTGCACCCTCTGGAGTCGCAGTATCTGCCGACAAAATGAATGTTTTATACATTGGCGTGGACAATCCGATGACTATTACTACAGGCGCTGGTAGTGAAAAGGTAAGTGCGCAGTTTTCAGGTGGGGCCATCAAAAAGGTTAGTGGGAATAAGTATGTGGCAGTACCCAATCAAGGATCCTTTGGAGAGCATTTTGTGAATGTTTTGGTGGAGGGTAAATCTGTTGGTAAGGTTGCATTTAGGGTAAAACAACTTCCAAGTCCGGTTCCCTATGTGGGTAATTTAAAACCTGGTGTTGTTCCATCAGCTTCTTTCAAAGCAATGGGTGGCGTGATTGCAAAGCTGGAAGATTCAGAGTTTGACGCTCCTTTCGAAGTTGTTTCTTATAAAATCGGTGGTGAGAGTGCTTCAGGTGATTTCTTTCAGGCAGAAAACAAGGGACCCAAATGGGTAGGTCAGGCAGCCACGCTTGTCAATAACCTTAAGCCTGGTAAATCAGTAATCATTACAGATATTGTTGTTAGAGAACCGAGCGGTAGGACCAGAACTTTGAATTCAAGCCTTGCATTCAATTTAAAATGATCTTGACCTAAACTTAGGAAAATGAAAATAAATCTTTCAGGTTTTGCATTGGTGATCTTTGTTGTATTCATTGGATTGGGAAATCTTAATGGCCAAACCAAACCCAAAACAACACCAAAGAAAACAACAGCAAAAACTACTGCCAAACCGGCTCAGAAACAACCTGTAAAAAATGGTGCTACTACAGATACGCAAGTATTGGATGCCAATGCAGCCAGGCAGGATACCGTGGTTACACCTGCGCAGTCAGCTGTTCCGCCTGCTCCACCTAAAGATCCATTTGCATTCGATTCTACCAGGGTTTCGTTGAGAGCTGATGCTGCTGTTGACAGAAACCTTGTAAAAAGCAGAACTCCGCTCGCTTATGAACATCTGAGAGAAGATGACGCCTGGTATAGAGAAAGAGTATGGCGCGAGATAGATATCAGAGAGAAAATGAATCTGCCTTTCAGATATAAAGCAGAGGATGACAACGGAAACCAACGTTTTGTCAACATATTATTGAGGGCAATCCGTAAAGGTGATGTTACAGCCTTTGATGCATCTGTTGACGATCGATTCACAACTCCCATGACACTTGAAAGAGTTGGAGAATCACTTTCCGGAAGATGCGATACGGTTATGGTTCCTGATTTTGAAAAAGATCCTCAGGGTACTAAGGGAATCATGAAAAGTACTGTGGTATGCAAGGAATTCAATCCCGATGAAATCATGAAGTTCAGAATCAAGGAAGAATGGGTTTTTGACAAAGAATCCTCCAGAATGTTCATCAAGATATTGGGGATTGCTCCGGTTAGAACCATAGTTGATGACAATACAGGAGCTGTTTTAGGTGAAACCCCCATGTTCTGGATCTATTATCCGGATCTGAGGCCAGTATTGGCTCTTTATGAAGTATACAATGGCAAGAACTACGGCGCAAGAATGAGTTGGGAAGAGTTGTTTGAAAGCAGATATTTTTCGAGTTATATAGTCAAGTCCACCATTGAAAATCCATACGACCTTCCCATCAAAAATTACATCAAAGACAATATTCTCAGGTTGCTGGAAGGAGAAAATATAAAGAACAAGATCCAAAATTTCGAACTTGACCTTTGGTCTTATTAAGGGTTAAAATTTTATAAGAAAATGCCGGATTTTTTCCGGCATTTTTTTTATGCATCCAAATAATTCTTGATCAAACGGGCTTTGAATGGTCCTACAAGGGAAGATAGCTCTGCTTCGGATATTTTTTTTATGTTACTCAGGGACCTATATTTCACCAACAGTTGCTCTACTGTTTTAGTGCCAATGCCATCTATCTCTTCCAGACTGTTTCTGAAAGTAAATTGACTTCTTTTCTTTCGATGAAAACCAATGCCAAACCGGTGTACTTCGTCACGGATTCTTCGGATCAGTAATAGTTCTTTGCTGTTGTAAGGAAGCTTTAGAGAATCCTTATCTCCCGGGAAAAATATTTCCTCAACATTTTTTGCCAGTCCAACAACTGTCATCTTTCCTGTCAATCCCAATTCCTCAATTGCTTCCAACGCAGCTGATAATTGTCCTTTCCCGCCATCAATGATGACCAGTTGAGGCAGTCCTGTATTTTCGCGAATCAGTCTTGAATACCTTCTCCCAACAGCTTCCCTCATGGTAGCAAAATCATTTATACCGGAAACTGTTTTCACATTGAAGTGTCGGTAATCTTTTTTGCTCGGTACTCCATCCTTAAAGCAAACCATAGCCGAAACCGGATTACTACCCTGAAAATTGGAATTATCAAAACATTCTATGTGCAAGGGCAGCTCTTTAAGCAACAATGCTGTTTTCAATTTTTCAAGAAGTTCACTTTTGTCAACATCCTCATTCAGGTGTAATGTCTTTTTCTTTTTGACCTCTTCGATCATATGATTCGCATTTTTGCATGCGATTTCAAGTAATTTCTTTTTTTCACCGCTTTTGGGTATTGTTAGTTTGAATTCAGAAAATCCAAATTCAAGGGCATATGGCAAGATCAGTTCTTTTGCTTCACTGCCGTATGTATGCTGGAAATGAACAACAGATTGTGCCAGTATATCTTCTTCAGTTTCATCCAAACGAATATCAAATGCCTGTGTAGCTGAATTGGCTATACTTCCATTTCTGATGAGAAGGTAGCTGACTATTATTTTTTCATCAAGCCTTGCAGTAGCAAATACATCTATATCACCCCATTTGGGGTTTACAATTACAGATTGGGATTGATAGTTTTTCAGTCCTTCAATTTTTTTCTGGATCATTGATGCTTTTTCAAAAGCCATCTCATTCACAAACTTTTGCTGAATTGATCTGTAGTTGGACAGAATGCCTGAAAGATTCCCTTTCAGTATATGCTTGATTTCATCAAGGCCAGCCTGATAATCTTCTTCGCTTTGCAAACCTACACATGGACCTTTACAATTGCCCAAATGATATTCAAGACAAACTTTATACTTTTTGCGTGTGATGTTTGAGGCAGAGAGATTCAGGCTGCATGTTCTAATCGGAATATGCAGTCTAATAAAGGATAGTAGCTCTCTGACTTTTGAGGAAGAGGTAAAAGGCCCCAAATATGTAGAACCATCATTGATATGCCTACGGGTGAGAAAGACTCTTGGAAAAGGTTCGTTTTTGATTACGATATAAGGATATGTTTTATCGTCTTTCAGATCAATATTGAACTTTGGTCTGAACTCCTTGATAAGAGAATTTTCAAGCAGAAGAGCATCATGTTCTGAATGAACAATGGTAAATTCAATAGAATCAATTTGTTTTACCAGTTCATGTGTTTTGTATGAATGCTGGTTTTTCGTGAAATATGAACTTACCCTTTTGCGAATATTTTTGGCTTTACCAATATATAATAGCTTTTTATCGGCGTCAAAGTATTTATATATGCCTGGTGCACTGGGTAGAGATTGCTGGATCGTCGAAAACAATTTACTATCCATACTCAAATCCCCCACTCAAATTTTTCACTGATCATTTTTATTACACTCCCTTCTTTATAGTAGGTAGAATGAACAGTCAGTGATTTCCCGCCAGTCCAAATGATTTTTCTCACAATTCTCACTTCATCCATCATGTCTATTCTTTCGGCATAGATACTTTTAGGATTACTTTTTCCAGGTTTGATATTGACTTGGATTTTTCTCAATGGAGTACCAGATGCTTCAATTGCTGTGTAGGTTATGGAGATATTGGAATTATCCCCTTCATCAAGAACCATCTCTTCAAATTCTTCTTTTATATCTTCTTTATTAAGATTTATATATAATAAACCCATTGCCAGTTCTCTGAAATCTTTTTTATCAATAATGACTGTGTCAGTTTGATATTTTTCTGTTCTGTATTTGAAAACTGCAACCGGAAGCGAATCGATCTGGGCAAGTTCAGACTGTATCCATGCATCAACAGGATAATATTCTTTCGTTTCATTTTCCGACCTACAGGAAAACAATAGTATTGAGAGGATCAGTATGGAGAACTTGATCATTTGCATCCTGCAAAATTAAGCAGGTGTAAATCATTCACCTATTTTATTGTTTTGATAACCCCCACTTTGATGCCCAGATCCATCAGGTTTTCTGAAATGGGATATTTTTCCTTAAAGCTGGAAAAAAGCTGGTAACGAAATTGTGGTCCGATGCTCCATTTGTAATCACCCTGTTCAAAGTTAAGGTTTGCTTCAAATGCAGAGTTGATATTCCAGTTTCTGTTCAAGCTTGGAGCCTTTGCATAGTTCCGGAGGTTGGTGGAAATCAGATAGGAGTAATTCGTAAAAACATAAGTAGGCTGAATCGTAGAAGCTACCGAAAAGTTTAGTTTTTGATCACCTGCTACGCGATAATCAACGCCAATGGGAACTGAGATCATATAATGCTCATTTCTTAGCGTTGCCTTGGAATAACCATTATCATTGGAGTAAGTTGAAATAGCACTGATGCCAATACCACCATAATTAAGATTGTTTACACCATAGTTGGCTATTTCAGGCACAGACTCATAAGCATTGATCCGATAGTGATTATAATTGGCTTGTAAACCCGCTTTTAATGTTAGTCTTTTTGTAAGAGGATAGTACATGGCAGCACCCACTTCTAATCCCATTCCCGGACTATGTGAAACAGCATCGTTTACATCCCTTGCGAACATTGCATTTGTACTCAGTGAGAAGCTGCTGTAATTGTATGCAAGAGAAGAGGCTTTTCCGGCTAGTCTTCTATATCCTATTGTCGGTGTGATGTATACCTGCCATCTTGCATCCTTGCCAATTTTTCTTGCTTGTTCCAGAATATTGTCGAGAGTATTCACAATAGCATTTTTCTTTTGTGATTTCAGTGCTTTAAAATCAGGAACTTGCGTTTTTGTTTCCAGGGCCTGAAGCTTAGTATTTATTCCCACTGCCAACAATAAATCTTTCTTCCTTTCTTCAATACTGCCATTTAACATACTCTTTATAGGAACAGAGGTTGAGGTCGTATGATTTTTGAAAGTATGCCTAATGTCATTCTTAACAATATTTCCTTCAGATTTGGGTTCTTCAAAATTATTCTGAATCAATTTCTCAGAGGGAGTTGGGACCATAAATGGATGAAGGGTAATCAATGACACTCCTTTCACCCAAGAAGATTTCTCCTGTTTTTTAATCATGACAGCAGTGCTTCCTCCCAGGAATAACAAAACCATTAGAGATACATACAGCCAGCTCCTGCTGGGATGCAATTCCTTTCTGATATTGCTCCAAACTTTATCTGAAGGGTATAAAAGATATTGTTCTGATCTTTCCCTCAGCAATTCCTCCAATTCTTCTGGTGTGTTTTGTTTCATCATCCCATCTTATTCGCTGAAACTATTGGCCAATACTAACCGGTTTCAGCCATGATCTCTTTTCAGCTGCCGGAGTGATGATCTTCTTTTTGATCAGCACTTCCTCAAGCATGGCCCTGGCCCTCGTGTATTGTGAACGACTCGTACTTTCTTCTATGTCCAAAAGACTGGCAATCTCTTTATGAGAATAACCTTCAATGGCAAATAGATTCAATACTGTTCTGTACCCAATAGGCAGGGTTCTTATACATTCAATGATTTGTTTGGCCTGCAAAATGGCAGGGATACTTTCCTCTCTGGTTGTCAGATTTCCTGCAAATGCAAGATCCACATGGTCATTGAATTTTTTGTTCTTCTTAAGGTGATTGATGCAGGTATGAACGATGATACGCAGAATCCATCCTTCAAGTGAGCCACGGCTTTCATACTTATCAATTTGACTGAACACCTTGATAAATCCTTCTTGAAGCATATCCTCAGCATCTTCTCTCGCCTTTGCATAACGATAGCAAACAGACAACATCTTAGGGCTATACCGTTGGTACAATTCCTGCTGTGCTGTAGCATCATTTTTAATACAACCTTGAAGAAGTACCTCTTCCGTCATGAGAACATGGTTTGCTCTCTGAAAATAAGACAAATTTTTGATTTGGAGTGCTGCTCCGTAGTTGCCTTTTGATTCAATTACTAAATGATTGATTTAGAAGCTTCCGCGCAAGCTAAAGATGAAATTTCGTCCCCCGGCCGAGAAGCCAGATGCAAAATATCTGTAGTTGAGATCAAAAATATTTTCACAAGCCAATTGTAGTTCAATTTTCTTACTATAACGAAAGCCGGATCGAAAATTGAATATTCTCCATGCAGGTGTTCCTTTAGAAGTTGCATACTGTGCATTGTCCTCCCCATCAGGGTTATATTCATCAAGATATTTCCATCCATTGTAGATCATGACCACCTCTGCATACCATTTCGGAAGTTCAAGCCCAATCATCACCCTTCCAAATGTAGGTGGTATATGATCCAGCGGCTTTCTGCTTACTTTAGATTGCTGCAATAAAAATGATCCGTCATTTTGGCGCTGATATACCGTCGTAAGTTTGGTTTCATCAGTTTTAAAAAAACCCTGTACTGCGTTGAAATTACCTTCTGCATGCCAGTATTTTCCAAACTTGCCTTTGAGCTCAATACTCCCTCCATATACAGTAGCACGGTTCGCATTTTGACTGGCCAGGACCTGTGATCTTACATTATAATAAAGAATTGAATCCTGACCATTCAAACGAAATGGAGCTTTAACAATGGCGTTGGTGAAGAGAGTATGATAGAGTGAAATTTCTAACGATAAATGTTTTCCTATCCTATGATTCAAGCCGAGGTCCAAATTATGGGTGTATTCAGGTTTCAGATTTGGATTGGGTACCACAACCTGTTTGGCTGCCGTACTGGATTCAAAGATTTTGCTAAGGTCATCAATATTCGGAGAACGAAATCCGGATGCATAGCCCACACGTATCCTCGAATCTTTTCCGGTATTGTAAATCAGTCCAATGTTACCGGTTATGGCACTGTTTCGCTGCTCCACTTCCGTCACGGGCAATTGAAAAAAGGAGTTGTCTTTAATGCTGGAAAAAAGCCCGCTATATTGATAGCGCAATCCTTCGTTCAGTATCCATTTGCCACCCTTGATCTTTCGAAGATGCTGTATGTAAAAAGCTGCAAGATTCATGTTATTTTTTCCATTGGGATAACGGGAATCCAACCCACTCACCGCTTTAGTGATCATATTGGTTCTGGTCGCAATGGATTTGAGGTTGTTCAGCTGAATATCTATCCCTGAGACGATTTCATTCTTTGTGGTCTTTCTGCGTGCATCTACTGTCAGCCCTGCTACTTTAATTTTTTCCAGTCGCTTGTCCAGTCGGTCATATCGCTTGAATTCTCTGGTGATCCTGCTCTCTTCAATATCCTGATAGCTTGCTACGGCATTGTATTCCTGGAAAAAACCGCGCTGAGCCCGATGGTTGAAATGATAGGCAATCATTTTTCTTTCTTGCGGACCGTAATACCAGGAAGCGAATCTCAGGTTGCCATTTCTGATGTCTTGCAGCCGGTCATATCTGGGAACATCAGAAGAATGAGAAACCTGCATGTTGAGGGTATGGGAGGTGTTTTCAGCGGGACTGAATTTTATTTTCTGAAGGAAGTCGACCTGGCTGTAACCAGAGTAAATCTGAACCCTATCATTGCTGTTTTTCATGATCGTATCGCCATTGATGCCATCAAAGGGTTTGATATAATAGGGTCTTGTACCAAAACCTTCAAAGCCCTTGATATCATTTTTACCCACTCTCATGTCACCAAAATCGCTGAAGGTGATGCTGGTCAGCGAGCCCCATTTTTTACCACCGATGTTGACATCCGCGTGAATTGTTTTCTCTGCATTGACAGAGGAGAATCTTGTCAAAGTATTGGTTGAAAAGTTGATCTTCTTTCCGTCTATTGACAACTTGGGATCCCTTGTCATCATGTGTACGGCACCTCCCAACGCATCACTTCCATAGAGGGTAGAAGAGGGTCCCTGTAGCACCTCAACCCTTTCCAGCATGTTCTGATCCACAGTGATGATGTTTTGCAGATGGCCCGATCGATAGATCGCATTGTTCATGCGTACACCATCCACGACCAATAAAACACGACTGGCTTCAAAGCCACGGATAACGGGACTGCTTCCTCCCTGTTGGCTTTTTTGTACAAACACGTTTCCGGTCGACAACAACAGGTCTCCCATGTTTTGCGCATTGGCTTTTTTGATATCCTTGAGGGTAATGATGTCAATTTTCTGAATGATGTTTTTTTTCTTTTCAGCGAATTTGCTGCCGGAGATCACGATGGTCTCCATATCTTTTTTAAGGCTGTCTGCAAGCTCTTGTGCGTTGGTAAAAAAAGCCATGCACAAAAAGGCATACAGCAGCATCTGCTTCTGTACCATGATTTGTTTTTTGATGAGAAAATGAAATGTCTATATCAAAAAACGATCGGGCGGGGGATAGCTCCCCATCAGAAAAGGAGCTTTTGGTAAATCAGAATGCATAACTCCGTAATGGCAAGCTATTGTTTCTACTCTGTCTGATTTTACTGAGGGTTCTGTCTCAATCAAATGCAATTTCAACAACGCGACAAGCACTTTTGACAGGAAGATATCGTCTTCGTTCTTTTCTGTATTGTTTTCTACCCAGTTAACCAATGCTGTTTCTTCTTTATCAAAAATGCCCCAGCACACAAATTTCCCACTTTCTTCTTTGTAGTCTTTTACGTCAAATAATTGCCCATCAATATTCAATTCTGATCCTTTCTCATACCAGTGAACATCTTCTGGCATCAGAACGATCCTTTGCAACTGTTCATTTTCCAGTCGCTCTATCATTTCATATTTGATCCAGCACGAATGCATTGTCAATACCCATGATACCAATGTAGGAGTGAAACACAGGACACAAAAAAGAAAGCTGATATGTCTTGTATAACGCATCATGAAGCCAATACTTCTCCGGTCATTTCTCCAGGAATAGGAAGCCCCATGAAGTAAAGGATGGTTGGTGCAACATCACCCAGCTTGCCTTGTTTTATTTCACCACTCCATTCCTTGTCAATGATGAAAAATGGAACTGGGTTTAAGGTATGGGCTGTATTGGGAGATCCATCCTCATTTTTCATATAATCGGCATTACCATGATCTGCAGTCAGGAAAACAGTATAGCCATTTTCGAGTGCTGCTTCTACAACCCTTTTCACACAGGTATCAACTGTTTCTGCTGCTTTGATGGCAGCTTCCCAAATACCCGTATGACCAACCATGTCCGCATTTGCATAGTTAAGGCATATAAAATCTGCTGATTTTTTTTCTATTTCTGGTATGATCTTATCGGTAAGCTCAAACGCACTCATTTCTGGCTGTAGATCATATGTAGCCACCTTGGGTGATGCAGCCATGATTCTGCTTTCACCTTCAAAGGGAGTTTCCCTTCCTCCGCTGAAAAAGAAGGTTACGTGAGGATACTTTTCCGTTTCAGCTATTCTGATCTGCTTCTTGCCATGACTGGCCAACACCTCACCCAGCGTATGGGTCAGGTTGTCATTGCGAAAGATAACATGAACATTCCGGAAAGTGCTATCATACTCCGTCATGGTAGTATAATGCAAATTCAATGGCGACATGCCCTGTTCTGGAATAGCTTGCTGTGTTAATACTTCCGTAATTTCCCTACATCTGTCTGTTCTGAAATTGAAACAAATCACTGCATCGCCCTCCTGAATAGTAGCCAGCGGTTTCTGATCTGCATCTGTGATGATAATCGGTTTGATGAATTCATCTGTTACGTTTTCCGCATAAGCTGCTGTCATCGCTTCAATTGCACTGGAAATGTAAGAGCCCTTCCCATTGACCAGTGCATCATATGCCAGTTTCACTCTTTCCCATCTTTTGTCGCGGTCCATGGCATAATACCTGCCAGTTATAGAAGCAATTTTACCGGTGCTGACAGCAAGATGTTTTTCCAATTCACCAATGAAACCAAGACCGCTTTTGGGATCGGTATCCCTCCCATCTGTGAAGGCGTGTATGAAAACATCGGTCAGTCCATTTTGCTTGCAGACATCAACTATGGCTTTGATGTGATGAATGTGGGAATGTACTCCGCCATCACTAACCAATCCCAATAAGTGCAATTTTTTCCCGTTCTCCTTTGCATATTGTATCGATGCCAGCAATTGCGGATTCTTTGCAAAATCTCCATTCCGTATCGCCACATTGATGCGTTGCAGTTCCTGGTAAACAATTCTTCCGGCACCGAGATTCAAATGTCCGACTTCACTGTTTCCCATTTGCCCATCTGGCAAACCAACCAGCTCACCGCAGGTTGTCAAAGTGCTATTAGGATATTGTTGGTAAAGTGAACTCACGAATGGTACATGGGCATGTTGAATAGCATCGCTTTCGAATTTTGCTCCCAGTCCCCATCCATCCATGATCACCAGAATAGTTTTTTTATTTTCCATTCCCAAATTTACTTTATTTCAATCTATCTTCATTTGCACAAAACGAAGCGGTAGCAACAAATCAATTTAAATGAGTAAAAGTAAAAACAACCGATCCCCATTGGTGTATAGCACAGATCCTGATTTCAGCATGAACGAGGAGGGAGAAATAGTTGAAACTTTAAAGCCTTCCGAACAATTGTTAAGAGTAACCCTTGAAACCAAGCACAGAGCTGGGAAAACAGTTACCCTGGTGACCGGTTTTATTGGAAAGAACGAAGACCGTGAGGATTTGGGTAAAAAGCTGAAAAACAGCTGCGGTACCGGTGGTTCTGTAAAAGATGGAGAGATCATCCTACAAGGGGATCATCGGGAGAAAGTAAAGACATGGCTCCTGAAGAACTCATACAGGGTAAAATAAAAAGACAGGCTTGTGGCCTGTCTTTAATTTTATGGACAAGTGCTTCTTACCAACCTTGTTTGGCAGCGCCGGACTTGATAGCAGCCAACGCGTTGGCTTCGCTCAGCAGTGCGGTCAACTTGTTGCCTTTTCCATCATGACCTTTGGCAATGTAGCCACCTTTGGCAGTTCTGCTGACAACAGCATCCTGCATGGGTACATTCTTTTCCTTGGTCTTTACATTGTAAGCTGTGATCGGATTTGACATGGTGATCGTTTTAATTGTTATTGATAAAGATACTAAATATCCAGTTTAGCGTATTTGGCATGTGATTCTATGAATTCTCTGCGGGGCCCTACCTCATCACCCATCAGCATGCTGAAGACCCTATCAGCTTCTGCAGCACTTTCAATGGTAACTTTCTTTAATGTGCGGGATATGGGATTCATGGTCGTGTCCCACAGCTGGCTGGCATTCATCTCACCAAGACCTTTGTAGCGTTGTACATTTACGCTATCTTCTTTGCCTGCTCCCAGCTTTTCTACATACATTCTACGCTGCTCCTCATTCCATGCGTAGAATTGTTCTTTGCCTTTTTTGACAAGGTATAAAGGAGGCTGAGCAATGTATACATAACCCTGCTCTACCATTTCTTTCATGTAACGGAAGAGGAAGGTAAGAATAAGCGTAGCGATATGACTGCCGTCCACATCGGCATCCGTCATGATGATGAGCTTGTGATACCTCAGTTTGGAAAGATCAAGTGCCTTTGGATCCTCAGCAGTTCCGATCTTAACACCCAACGCCGTAAACATATTGCGGATCTCTTCATTGTCATAGATCTTGTGTTCCATGGCTTTCTCCACGTTCAGGATCTTACCTCTCAACGGCAGGATGGCCTGGAAGTTCCGGTCACGGCCCTGTTTGGCCGTACCACCTGCTGAGTCACCCTCGACGAGAAAGAGTTCACTTTTCTCAGGATCACGTTCGGAACAATCGGATAGCTTACCGGGAAGCCCACCTCCCGACAATACTGTTTTTCTTTGTACCAGTTCGCGAGCCTTGCGGGCTGCTGCTCTGGCTTGTGCTGCCAGGATGACCTTGCTGATGATATTTTTGGCTTCGCGGGGATTTTCTTCCAGATATGCTTCCAGTACTCTGGAAACTGTTACATCAACAATGCCCATCACCTCTGAGTTGCCCAGCTTGGTTTTGGTTTGTCCTTCAAACTGAGGCTCCGGTACTTTTACGGATACAATTGCACTCAAACCTTCGCGAAAATCATCACCCTCCACTTCAACCTTTGACTTTTCGAAGAGTCCCTGTTTTTTCCCATATTGCTGGAACACACGTGTGATGGCTCTTCTGAAACCCGATACGTGCGTACCTCCTTCAATTGTGTTGATGTTATTGACGTAAGAGAAGATATGTTCATTGTAAGAGTCATTGTAGTTCATGGCTACTTCCACTGCCACATTCGAATCTGCATCATGCCCTTCCATGTAGACTACATTCGGGATGAGGGCGTTGCGCTTGCCATTTTTGTCTAACATCTCCACAAACTCCACAATACCGCCTTCACTGTAAAATTCTTGCTTGTAGGTATTGCCTTGCTCATCCACTTCTCTCAGATCATGAAGTGTAATGCGGATGCGTTTGTTGAGGTAAGAAAGTTCTCTCAGCCTGCCTTCCAGAATATCCTTATTGTAAACCTGACTGGTGAAAATGCTGGTATCCGGCCAGAAATGAACAATGGTTCCAGTTATGTCGCTTGTACCTATCTCGCGAACGGGATACTGGGGCACCCCAATGGCATACTCCTGTTCGAAGATCTTGCCTTCACGATGAACCGTGACCTGTAATTTCTTACTGAGTGCATTTACACAGCTGACACCTACACCATGCAATCCGCCCGAAACCTTGTATGTATTCTTATCGAATTTACCTCCCGCATGAAGAACGGTCATGACTACTTCCAGAGCACTGCGCTTCTCCTTGTGGTGCATTCCGGTTGGGATACCCCGACCATTGTCTTTTACAGAAATGGAATTGTCGGGATGGATAGTGACTACAATGTCATTACAATATCCTGCCAGTGCCTCGTCGATTGAGTTGTCTACCACCTCATAAACCAGATGATGAAGGCCTTTTACGCCGATATCGCCTATGTACATGGCCGGTCTCTTCCGAACCGCTTCCAGCCCCTCTAAAACCTGTATACTGTCGGCTCCATAACTACCGTTCTGTTGTTCCGATTGCTCACTGTTTTCTGTGCTCATAATTCAAAATCTGAATCCTTTTTTTAGTAAAATTTTCAGTCTACAAATTTACCAAATAAAGAGGGCTTCTCCACATTTGGGGAAAAGAAAATGGCATCCCTTTTTCCACATAAAAAGACCTTTTTTTGACATTAAACCTACATTTTCATGTATCAAAGGGCATACCTTTGCAAACGATGAAAATCATTGAGAAAAAAATACCCGGATCCTGGCAGTACAGTGTTCAGCGCCATACCAGAAACAGCCAGTTGATGGTGGATGAAGGGGGCACTTTATACTACCATTATGATGATGATCATCTGTTGCGCTACCTCCAGCTGAAATTTTGTGTCAGCGGACAGACCTATTGCAGGGAGGCAACGAATAATTGTGAAGAATGCAAGTTGAACAAGCTTGCACAATGTGTAGAACAATCAGATACAGTGGATCTCCTGGAATTCAAATTTGAGCCCATCCACCTCACCAATCTGATCCGCAGCGAAGGGGTGAATGAGGAAACTGAATCCATTCTTCATTTTCGCTATCGCCACACTTTTTCCAAACCTATTCAGATCACCGGCAGGATCAGGCATACACTCGATTCTATCCTTAATCACAGGTACGAGGATGCCCTGGAGAATATCTTCATCAATGCTCAGACACAGATCCTTCTGCTCTACACGCTGGAGTCTGTTAGTTCTCTCAAAGAAGATGAGATACCTGCCTGCAAATTCCTTTCCTATCAGGACGAAAGGGAAAAGATCATACGCGCAAGAGAGATCCTTCTCTCACATATCGGAGACCCCATCACCATCAAGGAGCTCAGCAGGAAAGTAGCTATCAATGAATGTTATCTTAAGAAGGGGTTCAAGGTCATGTTTGGTACTACTATTTTTGATTTCTATCAGGATCAACGCATGGAGCACGCCCGGTATCTGTTGTATGAAAAAGGACTCACCGTTTCTGAAGTATCCGCACAATTGGGCTATTCCTCAATCTCCCACTTCTCTACAGCTTTCAAAAAGCATACCGGGCTGAAGCCATGTGAACTTCTCAATAGATAAATTCACAGTAATCACTTTTTCTCTGTCACCTCATTGTCACAATTCTGAAGTTCACCTTCATCTGACAATCTCATGATATTCCTTGAATATTGTTGATTCAATTTTGCATGCGAATAAAGGGAAATGAGGCTACTGTTTTTGTTTTTTTTTCTATTTTCTTCAATTGCACTTTTCTGCCAACAAAGAAGTGACAGCCTGCCTGCCAAGGCAATGGATGAGGTTGTGGTCACCGCAACACGAACTCCACGCACATTGGGAAATCTCGCAATACCGGTGAGTCTGATATCCACTAAAACGCTTTACCAGAGCGGGTCTCTTCGCCTGCAAGATATTCTTGCAGAGCAAACGGGCATCAACATCATTGAAAATTTTGGAAAAGGGATCCAGGTGCAAGGGCTCTCCTCAGAATACACTCTCATCCTTATCGATGGGGAACCGCTCATAGGTAGAACCGGAGGTGTTTTGGATCTTTCAAGAATTTCAGTAAGAAATATCAGAAAAATTGAGATTGTAAAAGGTCCATCATCCAGTCTTTATGGCTCAGAAGCAATGGGTGGTGTTGTCAATATCATCACCGATCGCGCCGGACAAAACAAAATAGATGCATCCGTCCGTTACGGCAGATTCAATACGCTGGATGGCGGCTTCAACTTTTCCCAAAAAATTGGCAGAACTGATGTTCAGGCTTCTTTCAACTACAATCGCTCATCCGGATATAGTCTAAGACCCAATTCCTTGCAAGCTACTGTCGAGCCTTTTTGGCGCACTCTACAGCAGTTGAACGTAGGCCATCAATTGAGTAAAAAATGGAAATTGGGTTCATCCTTCAGAAAAAATTTCTCAAAAATCAACAACTCAATAGTTGTTCAAAACCAGGGGATTCCTATTCTGTCAAAAGGATTTGAAAGCAATGACGAGTACAATATCAATCCATATATCCATTTTCAGGCTTCTCCAAAATTGAAAACGGTGATGCGGGCCTACCTGACTGGCTTTCAGGCAAGACAGGAATTGTCGGTCAAAGGAACTACAGGCACCTATGACGATCAGTTCAGACAAACATTTCAAAGGGTGGAAAATCAGACTGACTGGCAAATCAGAGAGGGATCTGCCTTTACAGTGGGTGCCGGAAATATCGTTGAAACAGTTGCATCCAACAGGTATGATTCATTGTTAACCCAGCGCAGGAACAATATTGCCTATATTTTCCTTCAGCATGAAGAGATGCTTTCTCAAAAACTCATGCTTGTTGCCGGATTCAGATATGATGCCAACAAAGCCTATGCTTCCATTGGCAGTCCCAAGCTGGCCATTCGTTACAAGCAAAGTGAAAAACTTTCTTTCAACCTTTCATATGGAAGGGGATTCAAAGCCCCTGATTTCAGGCAGTTGTATCTGAATTTTACCAATGTTGCTGCAGGAGCCTATTCTGTTTTTGGTTCTGAAGTGGCCATGGATGAACTAAGCCGTCTGCAACAAAATGGTTTGATAGAACAGTTGACATCACAGGCTTCAAGGGTTTTTGCCTTGCAGCCTGAGATCTCAGGAGGGTGGAATGGGGGTCTGAAATATAAAAACGATAAGATTCTATCATTCTCATTGAATCTGTTTCGCAATGATATCAGCAATATGATCATGACGGATATCATTGCCATCAAGAAAAATGGAGGCCAGATCTACTCTTATTTCAACCTTGATAAAGCAGTTACACAAGGATTCGAATTCAACGCTGACAAGCAATTCAAACAGTTGAGTGTAAATGCCGGTTATCAGTTTTTGCACACTGCCAATAAAGCAGTCATGGATGAAATCAGGGCAGGAAAAGTATTTGCAAGAAATCCCAATAGCGGACTGACCGAACGGATGAAAATATCTGATTACGGTGGATTACCCAATCGCTCCAGGCATACTGCCAATCTCAAACTTTCATATGAGAATAAAAAAGAGCAGTTCTTAACGGTAAGGGCCATATACCGCAGTCGCTGGGGCACTTTTGATGCAGATGGTAATGGGTTGATCAACCGTGACGATGAATATGCAAAGGGATACGTGCAAGTCAATTTGAGCTGTGGTATGCCGATGGGCAAGCATATAAAATGGATGGCTGGAATAGACAATTTCTTCAATTACAAAGATATCATCAACCTGGCGGGCAATCCCGGCAGAAGCGCATACATCGATCTTCAAATCAATTTTTAAACCATAAAAAAACAAGCAATGAGAAGTAAAAGGATCATCGGAGGAATGTTTTTGGCTATCGTTATGTTTCAATCCTGTGAAAAGGACAAAACCACCACCACCCAGCCAACACTGGTTGAGAAGACCGTCTCCAATATACCGGCAGACACTATTGTGGGTTTGGTGAATGGCCAGCCTTTTGGTGCAGGAAAATACACCTTCTTCAGTCTTGAAAACAATACGTTGGTATCCTCAACGGATTCTAATTCGCTTAAGTGGGATATCGCTATGAGAGGTACCACCATCATTACCAATGGTGGTAACAGTGGACCTGGTCAAGGTGGAGCTTTCGTTTATGTAGGTACTTTTGAGGAGTTGAAGACAGTTCCTGCAGATTCTGTTTTCAGAAAAGACAACGCCCCTGTATCTTATGCTGTTCCCAATGGAAGCAATAGAGGCTGGTATGTATACAATCCGGTTACAAACCTTATTACACCTATTCCTGGACGTGTGCTGGTCTTTAAAACTGCTTCTGGCAAGTACGCCAAACTGGAGGTTCTCAATTATTACAAGGGAGGCGTTACTCCGGCTGTTTCAGCACCCGATGCCGATAAGCTCACCAAGCAGAGGTACTACACTTTCCGATTTGCCTACCAGGCAAATGGAAGCAGCAGCTTTCAGCCGTAAACCCTTTATCTTTGCACCCTTTACAGACATTATGCAGTCCAAGTACAGGGAATACGATCAACTCAATCTGCCGGCATTTGAGAAGTCAATGCTGGAGTCATGGGACAAGGAAGATGCTTTTGGGAAAAGTGTAACCAACCGTGGTGGAGCCAAACCCTTTGTTTTTTACGAAGGACCTCCCAGTGCCAACGGCATGCCGGGTATTCACCATATCATCTCCAGAACCCTCAAAGATCTGGTCTGTCGTTACAAGACGATGAAAGGTTTTCAGGTAAAGAGGAAGGGCGGTTGGGATACCCATGGATTACCGGTAGAGCTGGGGGTGGAGAAAGAATTGGGAATTACAAAAGAGGACATCGGCAAGACCATTACCATTGAGGAATACAATGCCAAGTGCCGCGAGGCTGTATTGAGGTATAAGGACAAGTGGGATGAGATCACAAGAAAAATGGGATATTGGGTAGATCTGAAAGATCCCTACATCACATTCGAGAATGATTATATAGAATCATTGTGGTGGTGCTTGAAAAGGTTGTATGAAAAGGGATTGCTATATGAAAGTGTAAGTATCCAGCCCTATTCCCCAGCAGCGGGCACAGGACTCAGCTCACATGAGTTGAACCAGCCGGGTACCTACAAAGACGTAAAAGACACATCAGCCGTTGTCATGTTCAGACTGGATGAGGTCAAAAGCAAAGAGCATCCGTTCTTCAATACATTGACAAATGCTGTTCGCAATGGGGCCCCTGTTTCTTTTATGGCATGGACCACCACTCCCTGGACTCTTCCTTCCAATCTGGGACTCACTGTAGGACCCAGTATCGAATATTCCCTTGTTGAAACATTCAATCCTTACACCGGTGATGCCACCAATGTTGTGCTGGCAACTCCCCTTATATCAAAATACTTAAAGGAAGAAGCCAAAGATCTTTCAGTTACTGATTTCAAGACGGGAGATAAACTGATTCCCTGGCGGGTGTTGACTGCTTTTAAGGGGGCTTCAATTGAGGGCCTGTATTATGAGCAACTGATGCCTTCAGCCGCCAATTCTCAATCCTCTGTGCTTGAAACCACTCCTGATGCTGATCCCTTCAAAGTGGTTTTGGGCGATTTCGTTACTACTGAAGATGGAACAGGCATTGTTCATACTGCCCCTGCATTTGGAGCTGACGACTATAAAGTTGGTAAGAAATACAAACTGGGTATTTTGACGCTGGTAGATCGTGAGGGTAAGTTTGTTGATGGGGTTGGTGAATTCAGTGGCAGATACGTAAAGAATTACAAGAACGAAGACAGTTATGTGGACGTCAATGTCGACATATGCGTACAACTGAAAAAAGAAGGTAAGGCATTCAAGGTAGAGAAATATGAGCACAACTATCCCCATTGCTGGCGGACGGATAAGCCCATTCTATATTATCCCCTGGATGCCTGGTTCATCCGCACAACAGCCCTGAAAGACAGGATGGTGGAATTGAACAAAACCATCAACTGGAAACCCAAATCAACCGGTGAAGGCAGGTTTGGCAACTGGCTGGAGAACATGGTCGACTGGAATCTCAGTCGCAGTCGCTTCTGGGGAACACCGCTTCCCATCTGGAGAACGGAGGACGGATCAGAGGAAGCTTGTATCGGATCGGTTGAGGAACTCAATCAAGGCATCCAAAAGGCAGCTGAAATATTGGGCGGTGCTACGAATAGTGCATTTCTAAAAGAAGGTTTGAAAGATCTCCACAAACCTTTTGTTGATGAGGTTATACTGGTAAGTGCAACAGGCAAGCCTATGAAACGGGTGCCGGATCTGGTGGATGTGTGGTTCGACAGTGGAGCAATGCCCTATGCCCAGTGGCATTATCCTTTTGAGAACAAGGAAATGATCGACAAGGGAGAAAGTTTCCCTGCTGATTTTATTGCTGAGGGGGTTGATCAGACCAGAGGTTGGTTCTATACTTTACATGCATTGGGGGCATTGCTATTTGATAGTGTGGCCTATAAGACAGTCGTTTCAAATGGGCTGGTACTGGATAAGAATGGCAATAAAATGAGTAAGCGGCTGGGTAATGTAGTGGATCCTTTTTCCACCATTGACAGCTATGGTGCAGATGCAACCCGATGGTACCTGATTACAAATGCATCGCCCTGGGATAATCTGAAGTTTGATATTGATGGCATCAAAGAAGTGCAAAGAAAATTCTTCGGTACGCTCTACAATACCTATCAGTTTTTTGCACTATACGCCAATGTGGATGGATTTTCGTTCAAAGAGGAGCCTATTCCTATTGCTGACAGACCTGAAATTGATCGCTGGATCCTCTCAAGTTTGCAAACCCTGATCAAGGATGTGAACAGGTTCATGGATGATTATGAGCCTACCATGGCTGGCAGGGCAATCGACACCTTTGTAGATGAACTGCTCAGCAATTGGTATGTGAGACTTTGCAGAAGAAGATTCTGGAAAGGGGAGTATGGAGCCGACAAGATCAGTGCTTATCAGACTTTATACATTTGTCTGGATACTGTTGCAAGACTCAGTGCACCTATTTCACCCTTCTTCACAGATGCTGTTTTCAGAAACTTAAATGCGGTTACAGGTAAAAATCAGGCTTTATCAGTTCACCATGCAGATTTTCCTGAAGCCAACGAAGAATGGATTGATCTTGCATTGGAAGAAAGAATGGAAATGGCCAGGGAACTTTCTTCATTGGTACTTTCCATCAGAAAAAAGGTAAATATCCGCGTCAGACAGCCCCTGCAAAAAATGCTGATCCCTGTCAACAGCGCAATAATGCAATCTCAATTGCAAAAAGTGGAAGATCTGATTCTTTCAGAGGTCAATGTCAAGCAAATGGAATACCTGCCGGCAGACAATGATTTCATCCGGAAAAAGATCAAAGCCAATTTTGTGATATTGGGAAAAAAATTGGGTGCAAAAATGAAGGCAGCCGCAGCAGCCATCAGTGCACTTGAACAAACATCGATTAGAAAACTTGAGACAGATGGAGTTATCCATATTCAAGTGGAAGGGGAGAGTCTTGAGATCCTGCGGGATGAAGTTGATATCCAAAGTGAGGATGTTCAGGGGTGGATGGTTGCTGCCAGAAATACCCTGACCGTTGCATTGGATGTTACGGTAACAGAAGAACTGGAGCAGGAAGGGAATTCTCGGGAACTTGTTAACCGTATACAGAAAATACGGAAAGATATGGACCTTGAATTAACTGACAGAATTCTGGTGGAAGTGGAATCAGATCCCGATCTGGATGCTGCTTTTACCCGATATAATGACTATATTTGCGCCGAAATTTTAGCGGACCAACTTTCCATAAGGGCAGGTCTTACTGAGGGTGTTGAAAACGAAATAAATGGTAAGACGCTGAAAATCAATTTAATAAAAAAATCTTAAGCATCATGGCAACGAAAAAACCAGCACCCAAGAAAGCGGCTGTAAAGACCGCAAAAAAATCAGCTCCCGCCAAAAAAGCTGCACCTGCTGCAAAATCGGGTGCGGTTAAGCCCGCTGCCAAGAAAGCTGCGCCGGCAAAAAAACCAGCTCCAGTTAAGAAAGTTGTGCCAGTAAAAAAATCAGCCCCGGCTAAAAAAGCTGCTCCGGCCAAGAAGGTTGCTCCTGTAAAAAAGACTGCTCCAGCTCCAGTTAAGAAAATTGCTCCAGCAAAGAATACCGCTCCCGTTAAAAAGGCGGCACCTGCTCCGGTTAAGCAGGCAGCTCCTGTTCAAGTTAAAAAGGCGGTTCCTGCCCCGGTTAAGAAGGCAGCACCTGCCCCTGCAGCAAAGAAAGCAGCTCCTGCTCCGGCCAAGAAAGCTGCCCCTGCTCCTTCAAAGCCAGTATCCACCTCCAAGCCGCCTGCGAAAAAAGTTCCCATGATCTCACCCGAGACGAGATTTGCTGAAACAAGCAAGGTTACTGCCAGTGCTGCGGAGATTCGAAAGGCTTTGAGAGAAAAGGAAGCCAAAAAAGACAGTAAGCCTGTACCGATGCCTAAAATCACGACCAAGTCGTCCCGGAAATATGAGCCTGAGTTTACAAAATCTGTCTTGGATGGTCAGGTGGATACCGCTCCTTCCGGGCCTACCCAACGATATTCTGATGCCGAGCTTGCTGAGTTCAGAGAGTTGATACAGAATAAGCTGAATGCTGCCAAGCAAGAGTTATCATATCTCAACGGCTTGATAACAAGAAAGGACTCTATGAGCGGTGAAGATTCAGACACCCGTTACATGACCATGGAAGATGGTAGCCTGAGTATGGAAAGAGAACAACTGAGTCAGATGGCAAGCCGTCAGATCGATTTCATCGAAAAGCTTGAAAAAGCCATGATGAGGATCGAGAACAAGACCTATGGCATATGCAGGGTAACCGGTAAGCTCATCGACAAGGCAAGGTTGAAAGCAGTTCCTCATGCAACTTTAAGCATGGAAGCCAAGCTCAATATGAATAAGCCTGGTGCCTCTTTCAATCAATAACCCGTTCATTTCATTTCCTGAAGGGTAACAAGCCTTTTGTAGATTCCATCATTTTGGATCAGCTCCTCATGTGTTCCTATCTCAGCAATGGAACCTTCATGCAAGACAACAATCACATCTGCATGCCTTACTGTTGATAGTCGGTGTGCAATGATGATGCTGGTTCTGTCTTTCATCAGGTTGTTAAGAGCATCCTGTACCCATTTTTCACTTTCCGTATCGAGGGATGAGGTAGCTTCATCAAGAATCATGATCGGTGGATTTTTCAATACTGCCCTGGCAATTGTTAAACGTTGACGCTCACCGCCACTCAGTTTTGAACCACGATCGCCCACCATTGTATTGTATCCTTCCTCCTTTTTGCCGATGAACTGATCGGCATTGGCAATTATGGCCGCTTGTCTCACCTGTTCCTCATTGACAGAGTCATTTCCCAATGATATATTGGCTTTAACCGTGTCGTTGAAAAGGATGGGCTCCTGTGTAACGATGCCCATCAGATTGCGAAGATCCTTCAGTTTGAATCTTTTGATGTTTGTTCCATCGATCAGCACTTCACCTGAACTTACATCATGAAATCTTGGAATAAGATCAGCCAATGTTGATTTACCCGCACCCGAGGAACCTACCAAGGCAATGGTTTGTCCTTTTTTGATGGTAAGATTGATCTTGTGCAAAATAATTTTATCCGGGTAGGAGAAGCTTACATTCTTTAATTCAATTCTATCATGAAATGAATGGATGGGAATTGCATCTGCATCCTCTTTTATGGATTCTTCCTCTTTGATCAGTTTTTGTATCCTGTCAATACTTGCCGCACCTCTTCTGATATTATAGGATGCTGTACTGAAAGCTTTGAGTGGATTGATGATCTGGGTGAAGATGGCAATGAAAGTGAGGAAGTCCGGGCCACTCAGTCCGAATTCATTTTTGAGAACGAGTGTCCCGCCATAATACAATACACAGCATACTGCCATTATCCCGAGTGTTTCAGAAACTGGCATGGCAAGGTCTCTGCGCCGTACAGCTTTGTTTTTGATCTCAAACAGTTCATTGTTTTCTCTCTCAAATCTTTCCAATTGTTGTGATTCTGCGTTGAATGCTTTTACAACGCGTATGCCCCCCAGCGTTTCTTCAATTGTGCTAAGGATCTCACCCAATTTGATCTGTACACCCGCTGAAACTTTTTTCAATGACCTTCCAATTCTTCCAATAATAAGACCTGCAATTGGAAGAAAAAGCAAAAGGAAAAGTGAAAGCTCAGGGCTCAGGTTGATCATGGCAAACAGATAGAACGTGATGAGTACGGGCTCCCTGAAAAAGCTTTCCAGAAAACTGATGGTGGAGAACTCTACATCCTGGAGGTCATTGGTGAGTTTGCTCATGATATCCCCCTTCCTTTGTTCGTTGAAAAACCCGATCGGCAGTTCCAATATTTTTCGGAACATGTCCGTTCTCATGTCATTTATGATGCTGTTCCGAATGGGAGTCAACAAATAAAGTGAGAAATAAAGACAAACGTTTTTCAGCAAAATCGCCATTGCAACGATAAGGCAGATGATGCCGAGGGCTTTGATCTTTCCTTGATCGGTTTCGGTAAGGGACCCAACATTTTCGTACAAAAAATCACTCACAGATCCAAGTCTGAACCTCGATGGAGTCAGGCCTTCCCCATTGCCAAGGCCGAAGATCAGCGTGAGAAAAGGTGCCAGCATGGTTAGTGAAACCAGTGAAAAGAGTGCCGAAAGAATATTCAGGGTGAAGTAACCGGATACCAGTTTTGGGTATCTTTTTATATAGGAAAAAATGACTTTAAGGCTTTTCATCAATTGTGCGACCTCATTTTTATTTTATTCGGTTCAAAAGTAACTAATTTTACATGCACAGGGGGATCGTTATGCAGGAAAGCAAAAGACAGAAGCAAGTAGCCGGAGTAATCCAGGAGGAAATGAATGATATTTTCCTGCGATTGGGGCTCAACATGATCAACGGAGGAATGGTTTCCATTTCCGGTGTGAAAATAACACCCGACCTGCTGGAAGCAAGGATCTATCTGAGCCTTTTTCAGGTTCAGGATGCAGAGGCTGTGATCAAACGTATCGAAGACAGAAAAGGAGAACTCAAGAAGGAGCTTGGACTCAGGGTGAAACAACAGCTCAGAAGGATGCCGGAGCTCAGATTTTTCAAAGACGATACGCTGGATCATGTTTTTAAAATGGAAGAGATCTTCAAAAAAATAAACGAAGAGCGCAAGCCATGAATACAGGCGTGATCCTGAAATTCTCCTGGAGGTATTTCAGGACGAAAAAATCCACCCATGCCATCAATATTATTTCCTGGGTAAGTGTAGTTGCCATCACTTTTGGAACGGCTGCGCTGATCACCATATTCAGTGCTTTCAATGGTTTTGAATCATTGGTAAAATCTCTCTATGCCTCTTTTTATCCCGATATCAGGATATCTCCGGCAAAAGGGAAAACAATTCAATTGGACGCACAGCAAATCCAGTCATTGCAAGAGATCAGCGGTATTGAAAGTTTCTCCTTTGTAGTTGAAGAAAAAGCTCTTTTACAGAACGGATCACTCCAATCGGTTGTTACCATCAAAGGGGTTGACAGCAATTACGCTAAAGTATCTGGTATTGATTCCAGTATTTTTCATGGAGTTTATCAGACCGGTAGTGTTGACAGACCCGGACTTGTATTGGGTATTGGTGTTGAACAGGCACTGGGATTACAGGCAGATCGTTCATTGTATCCGCTAACCGTTTACTTACCCAGAAAGGGTGGCGGGCAAACTGCAGACCCTGTATCGGCTGTTTCATCTGCACTTGTTTATCCGCAAGGAAGTTTTGCAATTCAAAGTGAGTTTGATAACAAGTATGTGCTCACAGATCTTGATTTTATGAAAACCTACACGCAGTTCGGGCTAAGTGAGTTTTCGGCAGTAGAAATAAAAGTAAAAGACGATTTTGATATTCTCACCGTAAAAAATGCGTTGTCGAGTGAATTAAAAAAAGGTTTCTTGATTGAAGATAGATATGAACAGAACAGGACTTTGTATTCAACTATTCGACTTGAAAAATGGGCCATTTTTGCCATCTTTACTCTGATACTTGTTGTGGCTGCCTTTAATATAATTGGCTCATTGAGTATGCTGGTATTGGAAAAGAAAAAAGACATACAGGTATTGAAGGCAATGGGTGCCAATGATCAAGTGGTACAAAAGATCTTTCTTGCCGAAGGTGTTTTGATTGGGTTGATAGGTACTTTATTAGGCACCTTCATTTCTCTGCTGGTTTATTACCTACAGACCACATACAAACTTGTACCGTTAGAGGGTGCTACTTTTCTCATTGATTATTATCCACTAAAAATTGTGGGATCAGACTTTCTTCTTGTGATCTCAACCGTATTTTTAATATCGGTGCTTGCAGCCTGGATTCCATCCAGAAGGGCTGCTCAGGAAGTCATGGAATTGAGAAATTGATCAGTAGTCGCCTAGTGCTTCCGGAAGCTGTTCAAGGGCTTTTTTGAGTTGATCATCATTGGGAGCGATGCCATGCCAGCCATGGTCATTCTCCATAAAATCAACACCCTTCCCCATGAGAGTATGCATCATGATGGCAATGGGTTGTCCTTTACCGCTGAGTGATTTGGCTTCTTCAAGCACTTTTATCACATCATCCATGTCATTACCCTGCATGGACAATGTCTTCCAGCCAAAGGTTTCAAATTTTTCGCCAATATTGCCTAGGGAGATCACTTTATCAGTAGGGCCATCGATCTGCTGCCCGTTCCAGTCAATTGTAGCAATGAGGTTGTCTACTTTATGGTGTGCTGCAAACATGACGGCCTCCCAAATTTGACCTTCCTGCAGTTCACCGTCACCATGCAGTGAAAACACAAACCGATCATCGTTATTCAGTTTTTTGGCGAGGGCTGCACCTATTGCAACGGAGAGTCCCTGACCCAGAGATCCCGAAGCTATTCTTACACCGGGGAGTTCTTCATGCGTGGTTGGATGGCCCTGCAGTCTTGAATTCAGTTTACGAAAAGTTGACAGTTCTGAGATGGGAAAGTATCCGCTGCGGGCCAGACATGAGTAGAAAACGGGAGAGATATGGCCATTGGAGAGGATAAAGATGTCTTCGTGAATACCGTCCATTTTGAAATTCGGGTCATGCTTCATGATCTTAAAATAAAGAGCTGTCAGGAAATCAGCACACCCGAGTGACCCCCCGGGATGACCACTCTGCACTGCATGAACCATTCTTACTATATCCCTTCTGACCTGGCTGGCTATTTCTTGTAATGAAGGCATCTCAAAAATTTTCAGCAAAACTAATGGTTTTGAAATTTTATTTGATGAAACTTCGAGATATCAGCTGATATTTACATTTGGTGCAATAAATTCAGCTTTTTTACGTTTTAACTACTTAAATTTGTAGTGCATCAAGCTAACTCCATGGAAATTATCCTTTTGGCTTCAATCGTTTCGTTTGTTATTGCATTCGTTTCGATACCTGTTGTAATCAAAATTGCAGATGCCAAAAAGTTATTTGATCACCCAGGTGACAGAAAAATCCACTACACACCGGTACCATCATTGGGAGGCATAGGTATATTTGCTGCGGTTTCTTTCACTGTAACCTCTTTTGTATCATTCAAGTACAATCCTGAGATCCAATATTTTCTTTCTTCAGCCATTATCATCTTTTTTCTTGGACTGAAGGATGATATTCTGCTCATCTCTCCGATCAAGAAATTTACGGGTCAGCTTATTGCGGCCTTTCTTCTTTCCTATCAGGGTCACTTTCAGCTTACCTCCTTGCATGGTTTTCTTGGAATCCATGAACTACATCCAGCACTTAGTACCCTATTTACCTATTTGACACTCCTTGTTATCATCAACGCTTTTAACCTAATTGATGGGGTAGATGGATTGGCCGGGATGCTGGGTTTGATCTCAACGCTTTTTTTTGGTGTGATATTTACAATCGAAAAACAAACTGCATTTGCCATCCTTTCTTTCTCAATGGCAGGTAGTCTTATGGCATTTCTTATTTTTAATTTCTCTCCAGCCCGCATATTTATGGGAGACACTGGATCATTGTTGCTTGGACTGGTGAATGCTGTTTTGGCCATTAAATTTATCAATCTTGAATCCAATGCTGCTTCAACATCAATCGTTTTTACAGCAGCACCAGCAGTGGCCTTTGCTGCATTGTTTATTCCTCTGATTGATACACTGAGGGTTACCGTCATCAGAACTTATTACGGAAGATCACCTTTTGATCCGGATACCAATCACATACATCATATACTGCTCAAAAGGGGTCTCTCTCATATACAAATTACAGGTATACTTTCTCTCGCATCAATTTTGTTTCTTGCAGTCGCTATTTTTCTCCAACCAATGGGCATCACTGCAGTAATATTTTTTATAATTGGTTTGGCAGTACTTTTAATCTCAACATTGGTTTGGGCAAGCTCTACGGAAAAGCATACACTTGGCAGTGAAGTTCCTCTTAAGTCTTCCAAACCGAATATTTTCCGAAAATATTTTTCCCGATTTTCTACCACCAGCTCAGAAGTAAATAACTGATCAGCTCAAACTGATTGTTGATTTCTTTCTATTCATTAGATTTGCCTTTCAAAATTTATGTTATGTCTGAAGAGCTGAACATGCATATTAAAGATGCTACCCAATCAATGGAGAAGGCTATTTCTCATCTAGAGGTTGAGCTGGGTAAAATGAGAGCAGGAAGAGCCAATCCGCAAATGTTTGATGGATTGGTTGTGGATTATTACGGATCACCCACACCCATTGCTCAGGTTGGAAATATTTCAGTTGCAGATGCCAGAACACTGACAATTCAGCCTTGGGAGAAGAACATGCTTCAGCCCATCGAGAGATCAATTATTGCTGCAAATCTGGGTGTGACTCCTCAAAATGATGGAAGTATCATAAGAATCTTTCTCCCTCCATTGACTGAGGAAAGAAGAAGGGAGATTGTGAAAAGGGTTCAGGCTGAGGGAGAACATTCTAAGGTTGCCATCAGAAATATTAGAAGGGATGCGATAGAACAGGTAAAAAAACTGCAGAAGAATGGATTGAGTGAGGATATTGCGCAGGACGCAGAGAAGGAAATTCAGGATATTACCAATAAATACATTGCTACGGTAGACAAGCATCTGGCTTCCAAAGAAAAAGAAATCATGTCGGTTTAATCCATTTGATAACTATTGTATCAATCTTTATTCGCAAGTCTCACGCCAATAAGAATACACGCCATGGCAGCAATTTGGAATAAACTGATTTGTTCATTGAATGCTAGTCCCCATCCAATAGCAACGAATGGAATGCCATAGGTTACGGTAGACGCGAAAACGGGTCCTGCTCTTTTTACCAGTAAATAAAAAAGAACAGAAGCCAATCCTGTGTTGATTATTCCTAGCACTGATGCAGTAAATATTCCTTTTGACCAGATGCCATTATATAATTCTGGGGCAGAAAAAAAACCTGTTATTCCGAGAAGAACAATAGCAGGGATAACGAGGGATGTAAAAGCTATGGCAGCAACGTGTAGAGGAGCTGCATCTTTTACAAACCGGGTAACCACATTTACATTAAGACCGTAGCATATAGTGGCAAGTATAATGAAAAGGCTATATCCGATGTGATCTAGCTGAACTGCCTTATTATCTCCCAAAACCAGTGTTACCATCCCCGCAAAACCCAGCAATAAACCAATCCATTTTACCCAGCCTATTCTGAGTTGAAAGAAAAGAACACCAATGGCTACTGAAAAAATAGGAGTCAGTGAATTCATGATTCCCGCCAATGAGCTATCTACCTTTGTTTGTGCTAAGGTGAAGCAAAAGGATGGAATGAATGTGCCAAGGAAACCCGATAGTACAATTGGCAGGATCATCTTCCTTGGAACTTTTTTGTATGCCTGAAATGAAAGAGGGATCATGATCATTCCGGCACTTAGAATCCTCAGCAAAGCCAGGTGATAGGGGTTTATAGCTTCCAAGCCTTCTTTCATCAAAATGAATGAACTACCCCAGATCAGGCATAGCGATACGTACAGAATCCATTTCAACATGGGGTAAACAATTGAGGGTGTAAAGGTCGTAAAATTGAGTATATTTGTTCCCGCCTCATCAAAAATGATTTGCATTGAATACCGCCTCTTATCAGATACGGCTGCCCCAATTTGAAGGTCCCTTTGATCTTCTCTTGTTTTTCATAGAACGCGATGAATTGGATATCTATAACATTCCCATTAAGAATATCATAGATGATTTTTTGGTCTTTATCAAACAGTCGGAACAAGATAATATAGAGCTGAGCAGTGAATTCATCCTATTTGTTTCAACCCTCATGCGGATAAAGGCGAAAATGCTTTTACCCAGAAAAGAATTGGATGAGCAGGGAAATGAGATCGATCCACGCAAGGAGCTGATCGATAAGATCCTGGAGTATAAAAAATTCAAGGAAGCATCGCTGAAACTGGCTGAATTGGAACATCAGCGTATGTTCATGGTGAAGAGGGGAAATCTTCAGCAGGACCTCCATGCAATTGGTGAGGAAGCTTCCGAGGGAACAGAGATTCAATCTATTTCCCTGTTTAAGCTCATGAAGGTGTTCGAGCGTGTCATGCAGAAGTTGCATGATCGTCAGAACAAACCCCAACATGTTGTCTACCGATACAATTATACCATGGAGGAGAGCAGGGAACATGTTTTGAAGGTATGTTCCGAAGAGAAAACGATGTCTTTTGAGAAAATATTTGATGTTTGTCAGGACAGACTACATGCAATTTTTTTATTTCTTACCGTGCTAGAGCTTGTGCAGCAAAATTACATTTCCATCATCATAGGAGAGGGGCGAAACAACTTCATTGTAGAATACAATGACAACAGACCGGAAGATCAGGAAGTAGTCATTATTGATTGATCCTCACTGCATCGCCTACCATTTCCCTAACTGTATTCATAATCGCTTCAGCATCATACCCACACTCACGATGCAGTTCTTTTTGGGATCCGTGTTCAACAATTCTGTCAGGAATCCCCAGTATTCGTATATCAGCCTTGTATTGGTGAGCAGCCATGAATTCAAGTACGGCGGATCCAACACCACCTACCACTGTACCATCTTCTACGGTAATGACCTTGTCAAAACGCTGGAAAACTTCATGTAGCATCTCCTCATCAAGTGGCTTGGCAAAGCGCAGATCATAATGAGCTGGGTCAATGCCCTCGGATTTCAGGTTTCTAATTGCAGCTGCAGCGAAATTTCCAGGGTGCCCAAAGGATAAAATCGCCATTCCATGGCCATCTTTTAACTTCCTTCCTTTACCGATCTCAATTTCTTTCATCTCCGTCTTCCATTCCGGCATCACTCCTTCACCTCTTGGATATCGTATGACAAATGGCAATTCTGTATGGGGCAATTGAGATGTGTACATGAGATTTCTTAGCTCCGCTTCATTCATGGGAGAAGAAACGATCATGTTGGGAATACAACGCATGTATGCAATGTCATAGACACCATGGTGTGTAGGTCCATCATCTCCCACCAAACCGCCTCGATCTAGACAAAATACTACTGGCAGTTTTTGGATGGCAACATCATGCACTACCTGGTCATACGCTCTCTGCATGAAGGAAGAATAAATATTGCAGAAAACTTTCAGTCCTTGCGTTGCCATACCGGCACTTAGAGTTACCGCATGTTGTTCGCAAATTCCAACATCGATAGCTCTATCCGGCATTTCCTCCATCATGAATTTGAGCGAAGAGCCGGAAGGCATGGCGGGGGTGATCCCAAAGATCTTTGGATTTTCTTTGGCCAGTTCGATAATCGTTTTTCCAAATACATCCTGATATTTGGGAGGCTGTGGTGTATCGTAAGTTTTTTTAAAAATCTCTCCTGTTACTTTATCAAATAAACCGGGAGCATGCCATTTGGTCTGATCCTTCTCCGCTAGTGCATAGCCTTTACCCTTGGTGGTAATTACATGCAAAAGTTTGGGCCCTGGGATGTCTCTCAAATCTTTAAGCGTATCGACCAGCTTGGTGATGTTATGTCCATCTATGGGGCCAAAATAACGAAGCTTCATCGATTCAAAGAGATTGCTTCTTTTGTTGATGAATCCTTTGATCGAATGTTCCAGTTTGCTGGCCATATCCCTGGAAAAATTGGCACCGATGGGAAGTTTGCCCAAAGTGTTCCATATTTCATCCTTGAGTTTATTGTAGGTATGAGAGGTGGATATGTCAGTAAGATATTCTTTCAATGCCCCTACATTGGGATCGATACTCATGTTGTTGTCATTCAGAATGACGAGCATATCGGCATCCGAAACACCGGCATGGTTCATAGCTTCAAATGCCATACCTGCAGTCATGGAACCATCTCCAATTATGGCAACAGATTTTCGGTCTGCTTCTCCATTGTATTTTGCTGCAATTGCCATACCCAGCGCTGCAGAAATAGAAGTTGAGGAATGCCCAACTCCAAAAGTATCGTATTCACTTTCACTTCTTTTTGGGAAACCACTCAGTCCACCATATTTGCGATTGGTATGAAAATTGTCCCTTCTTCCGGTAAGGATTTTATGGCCATATGCCTGATGGCCAACATCCCAAACAAGTTGATCGTAGGGCGTATTGTAAACATAATGCAATGCTACAGTAAGTTCTACAACTCCCAGGCTAGCAGCAAAGTGACCCCCATGTATGCTGACAACATCAATGATATATTGCCTCAACTCTTCACAAACCCTGTGCAGATGATCTTTGTTGACTTTTTTAAGATCGGCGGGACTATTGATTGTCTTCAGTAAGCTACCGGGTTCTATCTGCATATGCCTTGATAGGTTTTAATGGACTAAACAATGACGGAACGGTTTTGTTCGGTATTCCGGACCTTTTCGTCAGGTAAAGTTAATCAAAATCTTCAGGCTTCAGTAGGACTGAAATGTAAGAGTTTGTAAAAGGGAAACTATCCGATGTAAGACTGGTCAGTTTTTCATGATCCTGGCAGTCTGCGTTTCACCAGTGATCTGTTTTTTTATTTGTATCAAGTAAATTCCTTTGGGTAATCCGGAAGTAAGCATCCTTACATTATTCTGTCCGATGTGTATATTAAACCTTTCATTTGCAAGTACTTGTCCGGAAGAAGAAAGGATGCTGAGCTGTAAAATATCTTCCCGGTTGCTATTCGCAGTAATTCCAATAAAATCAGTGAAAGGATTGGGAGCAATTTTGAAATCAACATTATCGGGATTCCGGGTCAGCTTGATCACTTTAGAGTATTGAACTTTTCCATTGATATCTGTCATGGACAAACGGAAAAATTGAGCTATACCCGCCTCAGCGTTGTATTGTATAGACTGAGTGCCCTTTCTTTTTTCAAAAGGAATGTTGGAAGTCGGACTGAAATTTCTACCATCCGTACTGAGTTCAAGCTTGAGTGCACTCAGGTCGTTATCAGTTTCAATTTCTACTGTGAATCTATTATATTTCCCGATATTTTGGCCTTCAAAACTTTTTAGTTTAACAGCCATGGTAATACATGGGCCTAGGTCAAATGTGAAAAATTGTGTATTGCATCCACTTGCAGGTTCAATAACAATATTATACTTACCAAGGGAAAGGTTGTAAAAATCAATATTTGGGGAAGTATTATCGCTTCCGCTCGTATAAATATCTTGGGAGTTGAATTGACCGTTTCCATTGGCATCATAACCAAGTGTATAGCTCATGGGGAAGAAAGAAGCGGGAGAGGCATTGTTTACTGTAAAAACTGCATTTCCGGTTATACAATCCTGATTCAGAGTAGTTACCAAAGACATGGAAAGCGTTGCTGCTTCACCCGCAGCATTATTGGTTGTACCGCCATTCTGTAAGGTCTCTTTGACCCATTTACAGTCGCCGTCTATGACCCTTGCAAAGCTGTTTCCCCTTCCCTGAGACTCACCAATTTCTTCATATATGATATTGAGGCTATCAAGATTGAAAGTAAATGTTGCACAACCTCCGGCTGTAGAGCTTGTAATTGTGGAGGCAGTTTCCTTGCCTGTTAATTTTCTAACTACTGCATCAATTACATTTCCGGAAGGATTGAACATCACCAGCTGTTCGCTTGCATTACCACCGTCAGTCATCAGCCCTTCATCAGTGGTTGGTATGGGACCACTTGTGCAGCCACAGGTATTCCAGTTTAGATTTACTGTGATATTGCGGGAAAGATTGGCACAGGGGGCATTGATGGTGTTTTGACCACCTAAAACATAAAATTCTCCCGGCTGGAGAATGGTATTGGCAGGTATGGTTATCGCAAAGTCACCGTCTGTGATTACATAACATCCGATATCCATGGGTCCGGGCCCCATGTTTTTCAATTCTATAAATTCAGCTGTTATCGGACATGCCTCACCAGGCCACGCCATGAACTCGTTGATGATAACCCTTCCCTGCGCCTGGGAGGCGTTTCCTGCTGCCAGAAATAAGGCAAGTACAGGAACAAAAAAAAGGCGCTTGCAGTTAGCAAGGGTAGTCATTGGAGTAGGATTTAACTTTAATAGAACGTTTATTTTAACCTTTTATTATGCTTAACAACGGTGATTTTTATTGCCGATAAGCCCTGTTTTCCGACCTCTGGTCTAAAAACTCCTTTTTTTTTGGACTTCAAGGCATAGTTTTGATTTTTTATGAGAAAAATTCTGAACGGGATACCAAAATATTGGCTTTTTCAGCTTCTTGGGTGGGGATTATTCACGGGAATCAATATTTTTTTTGCTATCAGTTTCAATTTGTACGACCCTCAGTTTGTTGCCAGACTTGCTGTTTATGTTGTGGTAGGAGTGATTTTTACCCATCTCATGCGTACATGTATCAAAAGTCTCAGGTTATTGGACAGGAATACCAACTGGCAGTTGTTTGGATTTCTTTTTCTTTCACTGTTTTTTTCTCTGATTATCGGCGGTACAGAAACTTATCTGGGAACTCTTTTTCACCTTGAATACAAGGAGGAATTGAAGTTGGATGGATTCCAAAAGGCTTCAAGTAACATATTTACTTCCTTCGTTTATCTTTTCATTTGGAACTGTATTTATTTTATCTATCACTACGTTGAGCAGTCGAGAAAGAACCAGCTGGATAAGCTCCGGTTGGAAGCTTCAGTAAAAGCACTCGAATTGAAAACCATCAAATCACACATCAATCCTCATTTCATATTCAATGCACTCAACAGCATCAGGGCATTGATTGATGAAGATCCTGCAAGAGCAAGACAGGCAGTCACCGCTTTGAGTAATATTCTGAGATCCAGTATGCTGTCAGATCAGCAGGAAACCATTCCTCTTGAAAAAGAATTGAATATCGTGAGGGATTATCTTGATCTTGAGTTGATAAGATTTGAGGATAGATTAAAACTCAGCTACCAAATTGATGAAGATACTCTTGATGATCTGGTACCTCCCATGATGTTGCAAATGCTGGTGGAGAATGCCATCAAACATGGGATTGGAAAATCGGTACATCCGGGCGAGATCAGGATTACCGCCATCGAAAGACATCAGAAACTGATCCTTAGCGTTGTCAATACGGGTCATTTGCAGGACCTGCCTTTACCTGAGGGCTTTGGCATCCAGAGTACTGCGAATAGGCTGAATCTGATCTTTGGCAACAGCGCAAGTTTTAGGATCCACCAGCTGAACCCGGAAATGGTAGAAGCACTGGTAGAAATTTCACTGAATTGAAACAAAAGAGATGAAAAAGACTGCTATGATTATTGATGATGAGAGATTGGCTCGCAATGAATTGAGAAAACTGCTTGCCTCTCATCCGGAAATTGAAGTGCTGGGGGAAGCATCCAATGCTGATGAAGGCTTAAAGCTAATAAGAGAGCTTTCTCCCGACGTGATTTTTCTCGATATCCAAATGCCTGCCAAAACAGGATTTGAATTGTTGCAAGAGTTGGATCGTTCTCCAGAAGTGATTTTTACTACGGCGCATGATGAATATGCCATCAGGGCGTTTGAGGTAAATGCATTTGACTATTTGTTGAAGCCTATTGATCCCAAACGCCTATCAGACGCTGTTCAAAAGCTCATCATGCTCGATGAACGAGATGGACTTATGGGTGATGCCAGGATGGAAATCAGAGGCTCACTTAGTGAAAATGATCAGGTTTTTGTAAAGGATGGTGAGAAATGTTGGTTTGTAAAATTATCAGATATCAGATTGTTTGAATCGGTTGGAAATTATGCAAGGGTATTTTTCGGTTCCAATAAGCCTCTTATCCTCAAGTCGCTCAATTCACTGGAAGAACGGCTGGATACCAGGATTTTTTTCCGGGCCAACAGAAAACACATCGTCAACCTGAGAATGATTGAAAAAGTTGAACCTTTTTTCAACGGAGGATTGCTGCTGGAGATCAAAGGGGGTGAAAAAATCGAAGTATCCAGACGGCAAGCTGTCCGATTCAAGGAAATGATGAGCCTCTGAGTAACTTGTGCAGTCAATCTACTCTGAAGGTTGGTTTTAATGTTATTTTTGCATCAAAGCAATCCCTTTGATCGTAATAGATAAAATCATGTTGAGCGACGATATTATAGAGTCGCAGTTCGTTTGCAATCTTCATAAGTGTAAAGGAGGGTGTTGTGAAGACGGTGATGCAGGTGCCCCGCTTTCCGAGCAAGAGCTTGATGAAGTCCATCAGTCATATGAAATTGTAAAACCCTGGATGAAAGAAGCGGGTATAGAAGAAGTTGAGAAAAATGGCATGTATCGATATGATAAAGAGTTTGGCTGGGTTACTCCAACCATCAACGGGGAGATCTGCGCCTATGGTTTTCATGATGAGAAGGGCATCATAAAATGTGCATTTGAAGCAGCCTATAATGAGAATAAAATCAAATGGAAAAAACCAATCTCCTGTCATTTGTATCCCATCAAAAGAAGCAAAAGTCGTTATTCAGATAATGAGCTTTTGAATTATGAGCCAAGGGAAGACATGTGCAGTCCAGCTTGTGCGCTTGGAGAAGAGTTGAAGGTTCCCGTTTATAAGTTTTTAAAAGAACCCCTCATCAGATTATATGGAGAGGAGTTTTTCCGTGTCCTTGAAAAAGTAGCCGACAATTATTTTGAGCGATCTGAAAAAGTGTAATAATTACTATGACAAATTTTTCACAGTCATTCAAAGAAAAAAGCAAAATAAAAGCTGCTGATCTCATTCACAGAAATACCATCAATTACAATATTGGTAAATACAATGCCGTAGTTCCCATCGGGAAAAAACAGTTTTCTGATATTGATTTTGCAAGAGAAAAAGCCAAATCCATAAAATGGAAATCCCTCGAAACGCTTGATGTATTGTTGGAAAAATTTGAGAAACAATTTGTAGCAAGAGGTGGAAAAGTAATTTGGGCAGAAACAACCGAACAGGCCTGCGAAGCTGTATTGAAAATCTGCAGGGATAAAGGGTGTAAAACTTTGGTGAAAAGTAAAAGTATGGTAACCGAAGAGATTCACCTCAATGATTATATGGAAAAGCATGGGATCGAAAGTGTGGAAACTGATCTTGGGGAATACATACAGCAGCTCGACGGGGAGCCACCTTATCATATTGTGACACCCGCCATGCACAAAAGCAAGGAAGACGTAGCACGCGTTTTCAACGAGCACCTCAATACACCCCTGGATCTGACTCCAGAAGAAATGACTCTGGTGGCGAGAGAAAAACTAAGACATAAATATACGCAGGCTGAGGTAGGTATCACTGGTGCCAATTTCATCATTGCGGAAACAGGTAGTATAGCCATAACAGAGAATGAAGGCAATGCGAGATTGAGTGCATCCTGGCCTAAAACGCATATTGTAATCACCGGAATAGAAAAAGTAATTCCATCATTGCAGGACCTTGCCTTGTTCTGGCCTCTGCTTTCCACTTTTGGAACAGGCCAGCAGCTGACAGTTTACAATTCAATCATCAGCGGTCCCCGTCAATCAAGAGAAGAAAACGGACCAGACGAAATGTATGTTATCCTGCTTGACAATGGCAGAACCAATATCATGCAGGATCCTGTTACCAGAGAAAGTCTTTATTGCATCAGATGCGGAGCTTGCCTCAATGCATGTCCGGTTTATAAAAATATTGGGGGACATGCCTATGAAACCACGTACAGCGGACCTATAGGCAGTGTTATTACACCTAACCTGAAAGAATTGGGAGAGTGGAAGCACTTGAGTCATGCTTCTTCACTTTGTGGTAATTGTACAGAAGTATGTGCAGTGAAAATCAATCTTCATGAACTTTTGCTCTATAACAGGAGAGAGGCAGTGCGCACCGGTAAAGGTGAAATGTTGGAAAAAATTGCCTGGGCTGCCTGGCAACAGGGTATGATGCATCGAAAAATATTGAATCTGGGTAAAGCCAAGATCAAGAACTGGATGATCAATCGATTGTTCAAGGGCTGGACAAACACGAGGGCAGAACTGTATTTCCCAGAAAAATCATTCAACCAGCTCTGGAGAGAAAAAAATAAAAAAGGTTGATCAGGCCTTTAATTTGATGTTTCTCCTGAAACTTCTGTTCACCAGATATACCCCTGCGAGCGTAACCAAAGTTCCTGTAATTACAAAGGGGGTGAGGGGTTCCCGCATCAGCCAGTCCCCCAGTAAAACAGCTACAATTGGATTGATATACGAGTGTATGGAAACGAGAGTTGCAGGAAGCCTTTTCAGTGCATAAACATATGCACCAAATGCGATGACAGATCCGATGATAACAAGGTATAATATTGAAAGCCACGCATCTGTTGGTAGTTGAGCATAGTTTACAAAATCCCCCGTGGTGATTGAATACAGATTCAGAATGATCCCGCTTACAAACATCTGCCAGCCCAGGGAAAAGTAGGGATCCATTTTTTTGGCATGTTTTACAGTTAGCAAAGTAGCCAAAGCCCATGTCATACTGGCGATCACTCCATAAAGGATTCCAAGAGAAAAATCACTGTTCAAGATCTCTTCCATAAAATCATAAAAGGTGATCACGACTCCAATAAATCCCAGAAAAATTCCAATGATTGTTTGTTTTTTGAATCGAATATTTTTGAATACCATATAGCTGAATACAACTACCCATATGGGAGTGATTGCACCCACTACCGATCCTAAACCGCTTGGCATGTAAACAATCGATAGAACACTCAATCCATTGCTCAATACAAACATGATGACAGACATCCATATGATCTGCCCAATCTGATGTTTTTGAGGCCACATTTTTTTGATGAATCCAAAATAAAAAACATAGATCCCTCCACCTATAAGATGACGGAGCCCTGACAACTGTAATGCAGGCATATGCCTGACCCCAATTTTTGATGCCATCCAGGTGGTACCCCATAAAATACATACCAGTGCAACAGCAATCATCGCTTTGACTCTTTTGGATTGCTTTTTCTTTCGCCGGGAGGAATTCCTGCGATAAATGACAACACGTAGTTTTCGGAATAGCCTCACAAATATTTGGATCCTTATTGATTAATGCCTGAAATGTCTCAAACCTGTTATAACCATTACTAATCCATTCTGCTTGCAATATTCAATGGAGTCTTTATCCCTGATGGAACCTCCCGGTTGGATGAATGCCTCAATTCCCTCAAGATGTGCCATACGAACACAGTCATCGAATGGGAAAAATGCATCACTGGCGAGAACTGCACCTTTAAGATTAAAATTGAATTGATGGGCTTTTTCAACCGAATGTCTAAGAGAGTCAATTCTCGATGTTTGTCCGCAACCCTTACCCAACAGCTGTTTATCTTTTACAAGTGCAATGGCATTGGATTTAAGATGCTTGCATACTTTATTTGCAAAAATGAGATCCGCCTTTTCCGTTTCACTACTGTTTCTGGCTCCCTGTTCTTCCCATTTTTCAAAGTTTCCCTGATCTGTGTCTTGAACCAATACTCCATTCAGCAATGATTTGAACTGAATAGTTGCAGGGTGTTGCTTTTTTTGCACCAGCAATATTCTGTTTTTCTTTGTTTGCAGGATTTCAAGTGCACCTTCCTGAAATGCAGGGGCAATCAAAACTTCAAAAAATATCTCGTTGATCTGTTCTGCTGTTTCTTTGTCAACCGTGCCATTTGTCACCAGTACTCCTCCAAAGGCACTTTCAGGATCACCTTGAAGTGCAAGTTTCCATGCTGCTGCAGTTGTATTCCTGCTGGCAATGCCGCATACATTGGTATGCTTTATAATGGCAAAAGTATGTTCATCATTCTCAGTAAATTCAGCTATGAGCTGAACGGCAGCTTCCACATCTACAAGATTGTTATAAGAAAGCTCTTTGCCATGTAATTGTTCAAAAATTTCTGTCAATTTACCATAGAACACACCTTTTTGATGTGGATTCTCACCATAACGCATGATCTGAGGATTTCCCTCACTATGCAGGAAATGATTGGATGCTGCCGGATTGAAATATTGCGCTATGGCAACATCATAATGTCCCACTATCTGGAATGCCCTTGCCGCATATGTCTTTCTTTGTTCGAGAGTAGTTGAGCAGGATTGAGATTGAAGTAATTCCAATACGGGGGCGTAGTCGGATTTTGAAGCAATCACGAGCAGATCAATGAAATTCTTGGCTGCAGCTCTTATCATGGAGGGGCCTCCGATATCGATCTTTTCAATGATGAGCTTTTCTTCGTTTGTAGTAGCTACCGTTTCCTCAAATGGATAAAGATCTACAATCACAAGGTCAATTTCGGGGATCTCATAATCTCTCATTTCCTGTATATCCTGAGCATTTGACCTTCTGCCAAGTATACCGCCAAATACCTTTGGATGGAGTGTCTTTACTCTGCCTCCCAATATCGAAGGATAGCTGGTAACCTCTTCAACGGGAATACAATTCAAACCAAGCTTCTCAATGAACTGCTGGGTACCTCCAGTGCTGTAGATAGCTACTCCCTGCTCATGCAAATATTTTACGAGTGGCTCAAGGCCATCCTTATAAAAAACAGAAATCAGAGCGGAGCGAATTGCTTTTTGCATGAGATACAGGTTTTAGCTTTTTTGATTTGAATGGCTGCAGCGGATCGTCAAGGGACCTTCATCCCGTGAAGGATGAAAGCGCAAATGTAGTTTTTGCAGTGCTTTTTGCCATTCTCTACTTTTCCACATCTCGGTGGATGTGTTGATTAGCATGAAGATTTCTTTTTCTTCCAGCAAGAGTAGCTGATCAGGCAACTCTTTCCATGTAATATCACGTATGCCCAATGATTGACAAATCTGATGGATTCTTTCCAGATCACCTCCATCTTTTTTGCTGGTCATTGGCAGATAAAGAATTGATTTGTTGCCATGCCTATGTAAAATGAGGTTTTTTCTATTGATACTCAGTATCCATATTTCACGCTTATTTTGAAGTTTATATTTTTCTGCAACTGTAACAAAGGAATACAAAAGGATGGAAAAGATCCACCATTTCCACAATGATTTTGTGGGCCTTCTCCAAATTTTCCAAATACACATCAGGAGAATCATTGTGCTGAGCATAGTTGCAAATGAAATGTGGATGTCGTTGATCATCCCAAAGGGTACCCTTGCCATCTGACCAATATATCCATTCATGGCATTCATGCATACTTGAGCCAAAGGATCTAGAATAAAATTGGTGATGTCGAAGGGGTCTAAAACACACATGGTGATTTCCAGTAGGAGGAGAATACTGGACAAGGGAACTGCAATGATGTTGGTGAACAGAAACAATGTTGGAAAACGATGAAAATGAAATATCACAATAGGGGTAGTCAGTATCTGGGCCGCCAGAGTAATGGCTACAAGATTCCAGGCTTGTTTGAGAAGGGGATTTCTACATTGCAACCATGAAAGAATAACCTTATTGTAAAGCATGATCGATAAAACTGCTGCAAAGCTGAGTTGAAATCCAAGATCTAACCATGCATCCGGATCGTAAAGCAGCAGAATCAATAAACCTCCCCCAAGCCCATTGATTGGTTGATTTCTTCTGCCAATCAATGCTGCTATAATGGTAAAACTGAACATGATTGCACTTCTTAATACTGATGCAGATCCTCCTGTTAACAGGGCAAATCCCCAAAGCAATGGAAGGCTTAGCAAAAAGGCAGCCCATTTTGACCTTTTCTTTCCTATTGTCAATTGTACCAGCCAGTTGACAAGGCTAAAAATAAGTCCCAGATGCATACCCGAAATCGCAATGACATGTATTACCCCCGTATCCAAGTAATTCTGGATCAACTCCTGATCGAGATTTTTTCTATAACCCAGCAGAATCGCTTCTGCCAATCCTGCCTCATGATTATCTGGGAAATGTTTCCTGATGATATTGATCAGATGATTTCGAATCTTATCAAGGCTAAAGCTGTTTTCTCTTTCTGCACCTCGTAATAAAATAAAATCTGACTCTTTGTTGATATACATTGTGTGGTGTATATCATTCAAAACGGCATACTGGAAAAAATCAAATTCTCCCGGATTCGACTTTTTCACAATTCCTTTTAAACGATTGAGTGTGAAGATTACCGAACCTATGGTAATACTCTTTACTTGGGATACGTAAATGTATGACCATCTTGTTTCACTCCATTCATCACCATTCCATGAGCGGAATAAAGCTTTAAAATTTTTCTGCCCTCTTTTGGTATTAACTTCTTCTTTGAGTTCGATCAACAGTAGATCTCCGGAAGGATCATCTATTTTCTTTTTTAAAGATGAACGAAGGCTGTTGCTGAATACCCCTGTTACAAAAATGGTAAATACAAACAAAAGTCCAAGTAATGCATATTGTCGCCTTTTCGTTTTTTTAATTTGAAATTCCAGGGCTAAAAAAGCTACGGCCAGAATGGCTACAACGCCTAATATTATAGATGATGGTATGCTGAATAGTGCATCTGAAATGATCCCGGTCATAAAGATCAATCCAAAAGAAAACAAAGGATTTAGCCTCAATATTTTTTGGAACTAAAGCTAATGAGGATAGAGGCCAATGACCGAAGCATCCTGGCTGTATTTTAACAGGAGCATTGTGTTTTTTTCGGGCTATTTACTGTGAATTCAACTTGTTCGGGATCAAAAATCGAGACCGAGAGAAAAGTACCATGCGGGTTTACCTTTGAAAAAGTCGCCCATCGGCCATCCTGCATCCACCCGAAGAAAATAACCAAGAAGTGTGCTGCGAGCCCCAAAGCCATAACCACCCACAAAAGGACCAACACCACCGGTTTTGATATTGATCTGAATTGGTGGAACTCCATATACAGCAACCGGGCGCTGTACTTTGTCAAATTTACCATTCCATGCTGTTCCCAGATCTATAAACTGAATGAGTTGAAGATTTCGAAGGAAGGCATTGTTGATAGGTCTGTTCAGGAATGTACTGAGCAATGGTAATCTGAATTCTGAATTCAGAACGATGTTGTTATTGCCATTGGCTACATTTTGTCTGTGCCCCCTGAGGTTAAGTGCAAGTGTCTGAAAGGCATATTCCTGGTCTGGAGCAGGACGAATAGCATCGTTGAATTTAGGGGCCAGCCATCCTTCTACGCCTCCCAGATAATAAATAAGCTTCTGGCTGCCAAAGGAGAAATCAGCTGCACCTCTCCCTGCCCAGATGAAATTTCGATAAATGGGATAGTAGTAGCGGATATCCGTACCAATGTTAAACATAAATTTTCCACTGTTACTTGAATTGACCAGTCTTGAATTTACATCAGTGTAAATTTTATAACGGAATCCGTTCCAGATATTAAGAGTGGGATTGATGGTATTGTCGTGAACATATTCAAGTCTAAAAAGAGCATACTTCAGAAGGGTGTCCGGTAAATTTATGGTAGGTGAATAATTGGCATCGGTTTTGATGACCACACGATCGCTTCGATATCCAAGCATTGCTCTCAAGCTTTTCACTTCATCAAATGGATAACTGATATTCAGTTGATAGAGATTGGAAGCCAGCTTATTGTTAAGTAGTGATTTGATATCGCTTTGGTCATAAATTGGATAGTTATCCTGGTTGCTTCTGAAATAAGTTACGCCCCAGTCAAATCTCCTTCTGAAATTCTGGAAAGATGCCAGATAATCATTGTCACGCAAGTTGGTGCCAAGTCTGAAGCCTCCGATAAACTTTTTATCTTCCATAAGATCGGAAGCTCCCATTCTCAAGATTCCGTTGAGATTGCTTGTGTTGGAGAGGAAAATAGGACCGGATCCTCCTCCATAGGGCTGGTATCGATTCACCAGCACGGAGTTATTGAAACCGGAAACAATGTAATCAGAGGAAAACTTCAATCTGTAATCGAATACCTTGGCTTTTTTCAGCGCGCTTTCTACTCTTACAGGCAATATTTCTTCCGCAATTATCGGAGTGGTGTCTTTGGCTTCATTTTCAAACTCCGTTTGGAATAGAACGGCTTTCTTTTCAGTAGCAACAGGTTTTTTCTCTTCTATCTCATATTGAGTGGCTTCCGTTTTTCTTTTCCTCTCTTCTGCCATCAGCTGTTTGATATAATCTGTTGGCCTTGCATTCACATTTCTTTTCATGAGGACTGCGTCATTGATCTTGAGTTTATACAAAAACTTGAGATCTCCTTCCTGCCTTAGCTCACTTACCTGATTGTTATCTCCAGCACCTCTGGTTTCTTGCAGTCCGCTTTGATAATTGGTTATGGGAAAAACATAAGTACTATCATTGGTGATGGATATGTATCCGACGGAGTCGGGCTCCTTTTTCTCCCAGGTTCTCAATGTTGAATCCAGTTCTTTTCTTTCGGGGTTACGCAGAAGATCATCTCCGATACGGTAGATGGTGTCCAATCCTGCTCTCTGCGTAGTAAAAAATCCTGCATAACGATTGGCAATTCCATTCGCATCACTCACAAAAGTGAAATGATTCACATTGTACTGCAAGGGAAATCTGGCCTGGCCGAATGGCTGGTTGGTCAGTTTCGTTATCTGTCTGAACTCGCTGTTGGTCCAGTTATCAACCATATAAATGTTGAAATTATTCCTTGAAGGAATCGAAGTGTCTGCTTTGGAAGCATTGGGAGAAGGTCTGTTAGAGGCAAAGAGGATGCCTGTTTTGTTGGGGAAGGCAACAAATGAACCATCGATATCATCGTAAATATCATTGGTGATCTGTTGCACTGCATTCTCCTTCACTTTGTAAACAAAAAGATCCGATTGTCCGTTTTTCACGGCACTCAGTATAAGTGTGTTTTGGTCCAGCATGAATTTTGCATCCTGTATGGATTGAAATCCTTCCAGATCCTGTTTAAATGTTTTGAAGCGGGCAACTGCGTCGTAGATGAACATCTTGATCTTCCCTTCAGCAGTATAAATTACCAGCAATCTTGATCCTTTTGGATCCCATGCCATCATAGGGTAATTGGGATTCAGTTCATCCTGGTTGTTGAGCACACCTGCTTTGAGTAATATTTTTCGTTTCTCAGAAAGATCTTCCAGTACGACCCTATAAATACCCTTTTTGTACTCAACCATTGCATAGCTGTTGTTTCTGGCTATGGGGTTTGCCTGAAATCTGTAATAATCTCTTCCATTCTTTTTTTCCTCGATTGCTACTACATTTCCTTTAGGAAGGTTACGCCTTCCTCTGAGATCATCCTGATACTTTTGAGATTCATTATCCATGAATTCCCGAAGAACATCCTTGAATTTCTTTTTGGTAACCTTTAAGCTGGCAGCATTTAAACTCTTGTATATCCGGGCTAGGTAAAGAAAATAGGTGATATTGTCTTTGCGGTAACGATCACCCAGATATTTCCAGAAAGCATGACCCGCCAATACCGGTTCAGAAAATGCAAACTGGTAGAAAGTACGATAGTTACCGGAGAGAAGCGCTGATTTTGTCTTGTCGTCCAATGCCGGACTCCAATTTTCTCCTACATAGGAAATATATCCATCAATCAGCCATTTTGGTAAGTCCAACAATGTTGCATTGCTGGCAAATTCTCCCAGATCATCTCCGAACAAAAGGTTTTCCACCAGAACCCTGGCAATGCCCTGACGCAGTCGTATTCTGAAATCATTGAGATTGCCATCAAAATACAAGATGATCTTGTTATTAACCAATTTGGTTACCCCCCCGGTATTTTGCCAATCGATTCCCAGGCCAATATTGGATTGTTTATAATCGGTGAAACTATTATAGATCACTACATTGGCTCTGCGTTGCAGTCCATACTCGATGAATTCTTCAATGGCCCCTAATTCTTCCTCTGCAACTTGTGCTGCAAATTTTCCCAATGCCAATCCCCCCTCGCTGTAGTACGTATTGAAGTTTCTGGTCTGATAATATCGCCAATTGAATTTTTTGTACTGAACCCTGTTTTTCCCGAATTCCACCGTGCTGACCTGCGAGAAAGCAGGCAGGCAAAAAAATGCGCTAATCAGAAGGGGGAGGAGTTTTATTCGCATGTGGTATTGTTCAAATGATGGGTACCTTTACGGTGTCAAGATCACCTTGGCCCAACATAAAATTAACGCATTTAACCAAGATTCAGCCTTTATGATAAACGTTAAAATTTTCAATTTCAACCCCCTCCAGGAAAACACCTACATTCTTTACAACCATGCAGGGGAGTGCATGATCATTGATCCCGGATGTTATTTTGATCAAGAGCGAGAGGAATTGAAGAATTTTATCGAAAAAAACGGCCTTAAACCTTCTATTCTGATAAATACGCACTGCCATTTAGACCATGTTTTCGGGAACAGGTTTATTCATGAAACATATGGACTTGAGCTTTATATTCATGAAGGAGAGGAAAGGGTACTTGAAATGGCTCCGGCCAGCGGACTCATGTGGAATATGCCATTTGATAATTATGACGGACCATTGCATTTTGTCGATCCTGGAACAGATTTGAAGCTGGGGCAGGAAAAGTTGAACGTACTCTTCACACCAGGCCATTCACCCGCCAGTATAAGCCTATATGCTGCAGAAAATGGATTTTTAATTTCCGGAGATGTTTTGTTCAGAGAAAGCGTAGGCAGAACCGATCTGCCGGGTGGGAATCCGGATATTTTGGTTGATAGTATTCTGAATCAATTTTACAAATTGCCTGATCAAACAATTGTTTATTCCGGACATGGACCGGCTACAACAATCGGACATGAGAAAAAATTCAATCCATATGTCAAAGCCTGATCAAAAGAGACGATACAGTTTTTGAAGCAGGGGAATATGGATCAGTTCTTTTCTTTCAAACTTTAAAACGATGGTTGCAAAAACCAATAAGAGAAGGGTTGCAATCCCATGGAGGAAAAAGGTGCTAACACCTGTGAAGCGAAATGAATAATGAACCAGATAAAGCAATATTGCCAATACGATATAGCCAAAGTTCTTCTTCCATTGATAAGGGATGGGATAATATTTGTTTCCCAGGTAATAACTTGTATACATCATGGTTGCATAACATGCCGTTGTGGCAATGGCGCATGCCCAATAGCCCAGGTAGGGTATCAGCAGGAAGTTTAGCACAATGGTGGTCAATGCGCCTACGATTGTGATATATGCCCCTGTCCTGTTGCGGTCCGTCAGCTTATACCAGATGGAAAGGTTGTAATAGATGCCTAGAAAAATTTTAGCCAGCATGAGAACGGGTACAATCCAAAGCCCTTCCAGGTATTCCGGATGTTTATGTACCCCCATGAAATATTTCCATATATCAAGGTAAAGTGACACACCCAGAAAACAGAAACAACAAGCGATCACAAATAGGTTCATGATCCTTACATAGTTCTCTTTGGCATTTTCAGCTTTGGCGTTCTTGAAAAAAAAGGGTTCTGCTCCCATCCGAAAAGTCTGGATGAAGATCACAATCAGTGCTGCCAGTTTATAATTGGCGCTGTAAATGCCATTGGCAGATCTCGCCTCATCCACCGTTCCATCAAACAGTTGGATGATCATAAATCGATCAATCGTTTCGTTGACCATACCACCAAAGCCAACAATGATCAGGGGCGCAGAATAAATGAAGATTTCCCTGAGCAATCTCTTGTTGAGTTCAGGTCTGAATCCTTTCAACTCAGGCGACAGAAGCAACAAGGTGAAGGCACTGGCAACGAGTTGGGATAGGAATACATAACCGATACCGATCTTTTCGGAATAGATAGCCGACATCCAATCGGCTTTTCCAGCCTCATGATGACTTTTGCAGAAATAAAGGAAAAAAATAACCAGCGATACATTGATGACGATATTGCTGATCTTGATGAAAGCGAATTTTGAAGGTCTTCCTTCCTGCCTCAAGCGTGAAAAAGGGATAACAGCCAGTGTGTCGAGGGCAACTATCAGGATCACATAGTTCACATATTCCGGATGATCACCCAGCTCCATGAAGGAAGCAATTTGTTGGTTTGGGATCATCAGTAAGATGGAAAAAACCAAGGTGCTGGACAGCAGCATGGTCATGGCACTGTTAAAAACACTGCTTTCCTTTTCCTTCTGGTTGAACCGGAAATAGGAAGTTTCCATCCCGTAGGTGAAAATGATGTTCAGGAAGGCCGCTAATGCAAACAGGATGGAAATATCACCAAATGCAGCTGAGGCATAAATAGTGGTGAGGATGGGGTTCAAAAGATAGTTGATGAACCGGCCAACGATGCTGCTCAATCCGTACCATGCTGTTTGGCTTGCGAGTTGCCTGATTCCTGCCACGATTGGATGTTTCTGTAAATTTAAGGGCTCATTCCATATCTTGCGGTAGAACTTTAAAATAATGAGAGCGGTTATTCAAAGAGTAACAAAAGCATCTGTTACTGTTGATGGTGAACTCACCGGAAAAATTGGCATTGGTTTGCTCGTACTGGTGGGGATAGAGGATGCAGATGATGATTCCGACATCGAATGGCTCAGCAGTAAAATCGTAAACCTCAGGATCTTCAATGATGAGGAAGGTGTGATGAACAAGTCAGTGCTGGATATAAATGGTGATATATTGGTGGTCAGCCAGTTCACCCTGCATGCTGCTACCAAGAAGGGGAATAGGCCATCTTATATAAAAGCATCCAAACCGGATATTGCCATTCCGAGATATGAATCCTTCAAAGTAAGACTGGTGAAGGACATGGGAAAACCGGTATTCTCGGGAATCTTTGGTGCCGACATGAAAGTGGAGCTGCTCAATGATGGTCCTGTTACCATTCTCATCGATACAAAAAACAAGGAATAATGGAAATTCGTCAGGCACAACAGGAAGTAGACCAATGGATCAAAACGATTGGGGTCCGCTATTTCAGTGAGCTCACCAACATGGCCATTCTAACAGAGGAAGTGGGCGAGTTGGCCCGCATCATGGCTAGAAAATATGGTGATCAATCGTTCAAGAAGAGTGAAGATCCCAACGCACTGGCCGATGAAATGGCAGATGTACTCTGGGTACTCATTTGTTTGGCCAACCAAACAGGTGTTGATCTGACAGAAGCTTTTCAGCAAAACATGGCCAAAAAATCAGTTCGTGATGCCGACAGGCATAAAGACAACGAAAAGTTGAGATAATAATTACCTTTGCAACCTATGGTAGTAAACGATCAGAATAAGTTTCAGGCGATCATTTCGCATGCTAAAGAATATGGATTTGTATTCCAATCGAGTGAGATATATGACGGGCTTAGTGCGGTTTATGATTATGGTCCTTGGGGCAGTGAGTTGAAAAAGAATATCCGTGAATCTTGGTGGAATGAAATGACCCGGATGCATGATAATATCGTGGGCATAGATGCGGCCATTTTTATGCATCCTACTACATGGAAAGCATCAGGTCATGTTGACAATTTCAGTGATCCCATGATTGATAACAAGGATTCCAAAAAGCGTTACCGTGTTGATCACCTCATCGAAGCAGCAGCTGATAACCTTACCAAAGAGGGTGATGAAGCTGGTGCTGAGAAATTGCTTTCAGAAATGGATGCGCTTCTGGCCAATAATGATTTTGCAGGATTAAAACAGCTTATTGAGAACAGGAACATGAAATGCAGTGTGAGCGGCACCTGTAACTGGACGGATGTAAGACAATTCAATCTTATGTTCTCCACCCAACTTGGGTCAGTAGCAGAAGAGGCAAGTGAGATCTATCTGAGGCCTGAAACGGCCCAGGGAATTTTTGTCAATTTTCTCAATGTTCAAAAGACCGCCCGCATGAAAATACCTTTTGGTATTGCTCAGGTAGGTAAGGCCTTCCGCAATGAGATCGTGGCACGTCAATTCATTTTCCGCATGCGCGAATTTGAGCAGATGGAAATGCAGTTTTTCATCCGCCCTGGCACACAGAAAGAATGGTATGCCTATTGGAAGGAAGAGCGGATGAAATGGCATACTTCATTGGGGATCCCTGCTGAAAATTACCGCTATCACGATCATGTGAAACTTGCCCATTATGCGGATGCAGCCGTAGATATTGAATATGCTTTCCCCATCGGCTGGAAAGAAGTGGAGGGTATTCACAGCCGTACTGATTTCGACCTGAAAAGCCATCAGCAATACAGCGGAAAGAAATTGCAGTATTTCGATCCTGAGATCAACCAGAACTACGTCCCCTATGTGATTGAAACATCGATCGGATTAGACAGGATGTTCTTGCTCACCCTTTGTCATGCTTATCAGGAAGAAAAATGGACCAAGGAAGATGGCAGTGAAGACAGTAGGGTTGTTCTCAAGATACCGGCTAAACTGGCTCCAATCAAGCTGGCGGTTCTTCCCTTGTTGAAAAAAGAGGGTTTGCCTGAGATTGCAAGAGAAATCATGGCGGATTGTAGGAATGAGTTTTATTGCTTCTATGAAGAGAAGGATACCATCGGAAAACGCTATCGCAGAATGGATGCCCTTGGAACACCTTTTTGCATTACGGTTGATCACCAAACCAAGGAAGACAGAACAGTAACCATTCGCTATAGGGATACCATGACGCAGGAAAGAATTCCGATTGACGGTCTCGTAGCATTTATCAAAGGGAAGCTTTGATAAATAAATAAGCCCGACCTATTAATTCCTTCATCACGCCACTCCAACTGCTCATGACGGCGGCATCAGGAATGAAATCTTCTATGCCGGGTCTTATGGAAGAAGGTAAAATGGAAAACGCACAAGGGTAGGGCCGAACAGCAATTCCTTCTGCTTCAAATGTTTCCACCGCTCTGGGTATATGGAAGGAGGACGTGATCAAAACGGCTTTTCCTTTTAATACGCCTGTTGAATCAATGATCTGTTTAGCAAAAGCGGCATTCTCCAGTGTGGTTTTGGACCTGTCTTCTTTCAGGATATCTGAAGCTGGTATACCCATGTCCATTAAGTTTTTAGCAACAAATCCCGCCTCAGTGAAATTCTTATATCGTATGAATCCGTTCTGTCCTCCGCAGACCAGGATTTTTTTAATGTGCCCCTTTTTGTACAGCAGGGCAGTTTGTATGAATCTGTCTGAAGACATATTGAAATAACCCTTTTGATTTACCGGGTCATAGCGTGTCATCCCGCCCAATACAATACCAAGATCATATTTCTCATTCTGTTCCATTGGCATGGGTGGCGCATGCAAAGGATATTGCACCAGATTCAACAGCAGTGGATTGGATGAGATCAATATTGACAGCAAAGCGATACCCAATAACCGTTTTCTTTTATTCTCAGATTTAGATTTAAAAGCAAGCACAAGAAAAATAAATATCCACAGAAAAGGACTGAAGAAAGTCGTAATGATTTTACTTATAATAAACATATGGTATAAAAAAAGGCCGGTATATAACCGGCCATGAGTGGATTAATTTTTGATGATCTTTCGAACAGTCTGGTATTTTCGATCGTTGCTTGTGATGGATACAATATAAGTACCCGCTGCCATATTGCTTAGGTCTATATTACCATTGAGATAGCCTGTTTCTTTTTTGTACACTACAGCACCGGAAAGACTTGTTACCTGAATACTAAGTCGCTTAATACTATACATATTACCTATCTGATAATTGACAGTATTTTTTGTGATAGTAGGGTAAACATTGCTGATGAAGTCAGAGTTGTTTCTGATCGGGTTATTCACCGACGTAGCAATCGTTATGGGATTTCCCAGCGTTGTAACAAACATGCCATTTCCATGAGTGCCAATGACCATCGTATTATCTACCCAACGGTGTGCAATAGAATTTACAATTGCATTATTTATCATGGATGCTGGTGTGCCGGGAGCGCCTGTTTCTCTTGACCATACGGTATTGGATGCGCTGATAGAAGTCGTACTGTACAAGCCAATGGAAGTTCCCACATAGTATTCAATTCCTGTTGTTCTCGCGATGATTTCACATGATCTTACAGATGGAATGGTAAGATTTCCTTCAATGATCTGCCAGGTAGGTTGGGCGGCGGTAGCATTGCCCGTCCAGAAGATGCTGTTTACATTATAATTGGATACAACAGCAATCAGGGTGTCCTGATTTCTGGGATTTACAGCAATATCTCTGACAACAGAACTGGATGTTATGCCAGAAGGTGTGATATCAACAGGTAGATTTCCTGGAGCCCCCCATTGTGGGTCTTTGAGTCTGTATATTTTCCCCGCAGAAGATCCTATGAAAAGATGATTGTTTGCTGAATAGGGGCCTCGAGTGGTTTCTAATGAAAATATACTGCCGGTGACGGCTGTAGCCACGCCATCCATCAATGTCCAATTTGAGCTGGTTACGTTGGCCGCATCACCTGTTCTATAAATACTGTCTTTGGTGACATAGTAAAGGTTATCAGTATTATCCGGATCAAGATGGAAGTACGTTACAAATTCACCATCCCCGGTTCCATTGGGTTTAATTTTCGTATATAGTGTGTTGTCAAATGGAGGGAATAGTTTCATTCTGTATATCTGACCATTTTGAGCCGCACAGATCAAATATTGTTTTCCATCAGCTGTTTTTTTGGTCATGCCAACCTGACAACCATCACCACCCAGTACAATATAATGATCATTGCTATCCAGAACAGCAGGGCCCAATATCCCACTTCTGTCTCTGAAAGTTGTAGAATTATCCTGTGCCCCTCCGAAATAATTTCTGCTGCCGGGGGTTGGGTCTATACCTACGTGGTAGTATTGAAGTGTTTGATATTGTCCGCTACCCAGATTCCATTCAACATTGGGAAGTGAGACATCCTTGATAACGGCAACTCCTCCATCAGAACCGATCAATACACGATTGGGATTGGTCGGGTCAAAACTATAGGAATGCTGATCTGCATGGCTAGCAAAATCATTATCGGTATAGGTTGTAGAAGATACTCCTCCAATGAAGGTGACATTGTCTTTGGTTTCAAATCCATCCAATGATCGGAAGAGATTGACACCACCAGCCAGCACGATATCGGGATTGGTCGGATGAATGGCAATCAACATATTATAGGCTCCCTGAAGTTCCATATATCTGTCTGTAGTAGCACTGCTGGTCACTCTTTTAGCAACAAGGTTATCACCAACATTTTTCCATGTAAATGGAGTCGTTGCCATGTTGCACTTGTAAAGATCTGCTTCCGGCTTTCCTGCGGTGGCATTGTTAGAGTTCTCAACCAGCACATAAAGAAGATTTTGATTGGATGGTGCAAGAGCCATGACCATTCTTCCCCAACCTGCAGTGAAATCTCCTCCAGCAATGGTATTGTCATATGCTTTCCAATTGGAAACTGAATCAGCAGCATCTTTTATGCCTCCTGCAATGCGGGTGAAAGTCCCGCTGTTGCCCGTAGGAGAAGTGAAAACTCCTGCCAGATTCCTATCGGCATTTCTTCCACTCATGGCCACAAATATTCTGGTGCCATTCCTATTGATCAACAAGTCGGCAATGCCACCAGTAGAAGTTGCAGGTACAGTGCTTCCAAAAACTTCAGTCCATGTGCTTCCTCCATCAGAAGATCTAACTACTCTTCTGTGTACGGCAGCATAGACATCACCCGTGGTTGGGTGAACTGCAACTTTATGAACAAAACTCCATTGAGAAGAGAAAGTAGTTATGTCAGTTACATTGGTAGAGCTTAGCTTGGTCCAGGTTACTCCGTTATTGGTGGATTTAAACATACCCTCTCCATAGATAAATCCGGATGGGTAGCTGGCGGATGCTCCGATGGGCTCGCCTGTTCCTGCATACCAGGTGTCTTGAAAACCGGGCCTTGGATCTTGTGCTATGGTGGAAACACTCCTAAGCTCATTGGCAGGGTGCACAAATGTCCAGGAAACACCTCCATCTGCACTTCTGAATAATCCACCTGAAATACCTCCGGCAATGATCACCCGATTGGTAGTACCGTTGAATCGGATATCATGCTGAACAGCACGGGTACGTCCGCCATTTTGGGTGGGACCTACTGCGGTGTAGTTATTATTTACCATTGGAGCATTGAAAATGCCATTTTGGCGAACAGGAAGTGTTCGCATTTGTGCCAGTTCCCTTGTTCGTATTCCTTCAGGTATGGATCCAGTCTTCGGATCTCTTGAAATGAGCCATTCAAATTCAGCTCTTCTCCGGGCATTTTCAGTTTCCATGTTTACTCCTTCTTCTTCTTCCTCTTCTTCGGAAAGTATGGTCAGATTTTTACCGGAAAACTTCTTTTCTTCTTCCTTTTTTTCAAGGAGAAAAAAGGCTGATACAGTCAGCAATACAAGTCCTGTGATAAGTAAAATTCTCTTCATATCCATTATAATAAGTGGGTATACGGCAATTTAACCAATTTTTTGGCTTAGGGTTCAATTTTTGCTGTCATAATCATTTGACTTTTTCTGTCGTTCTGTTTAATCTTACCTTTGTTGTCTTGTGAAGGCATGAACCTGCAGTTTCTTCTGGATAAGTATCAGCAAAACCCCCGGATTTCATCGATTGCGGCCAAACTCCTTTTGCCCCAAACTTCCCGGGTAAGTATATTCAACGTTTCCGGTTCCTTTGCCTCTTTTCTTTTTTCATCCCTATACCTGAGGGAAGATTTACAAAAATTTAATCATCTGATCGTGCTCGAAGATGCAGAGGAGGCGGCCTATTTTCATAATGATCTGGAACAACTGATCAATCCGGTAGATCTCTTCTATTTTCCCTCTTCATTCAAAACCAATAAAAACTTCAGATTACAAAGCAGCAGTCATACTATGCTGCGAACAGAAGCGCTTACCAGACTCGCAGGACCGGGTAATCGAAAAATTCTGGTTACCTATCCGGAGGCTTTGATGGAAAAAGTTCCCGGAATAGAAAGCCTTGCTGCGAACATCATCTCTGTGAAGGTCAATGACCGGTTGTCGACAGACGATCTCATGGAAAAACTCGTAGGGTATGGATTTGAGCGGACAGATTTCGTATTTGAGCCGGGTCAATTTGCCATGAGGGGAGGAATTTTTGATATCTATTCTTTTGGAAATGAAAAACCTTACAGAATTGAATTGTTCGGTGATGAGGTTGACTCTATAAGGATATTTGATCCTGAATCCCAGTTGAGTGAACGCAAACTTCTGCAGGTAAACATCATACCCAATGCAGATGCTCATCATTCAAATGAAACCAAGGTCAATCTGCTGGAGGTTTTACCTGAAAACACCATAGTATACTGTTCACACTGGCAGTTGATGATGGATCGGTATCTGGATAACGAAGACAACCTCAGACATTTTCTGGACAATGCACCTTTGGCTTCTGCAACCCAGGAACAGGATGAAAAAGTATGGGAGCCTCATATCGACGATTTTACTCCATTTTCAGAATGGGAGTCGTCCCTCCATCGATTCAAATTGATTGAATTTACTGGCACGGCAACTATTCCGAATCCTGAATTGAAAATTGAATTTGATATCCACCCCCAGCCATCCTTCAACAGGAAATTTGATCTCCTCATCAAAGATCTCAAGGAACATGAACTCAGGAAGAATACCATTTTCCTATTTGCAGAGAATCCGAAGCAACTGGAAAGATTGTACTCTATCTTCTCGGATCTCAAAGCCGAAATCCATTTTGTTCCTGTTGCAGCTGCAATCCATCAGGGTTTTGTCGACAAGGAAAACGGATTGGTAGTTTACACAGATCATCAGATCTTTCAGCGTTACCACAAATACAAGATCAAGCAAGCCTATAACAAAAGCAAGGCCATCACACTCAGAGCCCTGAAGGAGCTGATGCCTGGCGACTATGTGGTTCATATCGACCACGGGGTGGGTGTGTTCAGCGGTTTACAAAAGGTTCAGGTGGGCGGACAAACACAAGAGGCAGTGAGAATCATTTATAGAGATAACGACATTCTCTATGTTAACATAAGCTCCCTTCATAAGATCTCAAAGTATACCGGTAAGGAAGGTCATGTGCCCAAGGTTAATAAGCTGGGCAGTGATGCGTGGGTAAAACTCAAGGAGAAAACCAAAGGGAAAGTAAAAGAGATCGCCTTTGATCTGATCAAACTGTATGCTGAAAGAAAGTCACAGGAAGGATTTGCTCACAGTCCGGATAACTATTTGCAAACAGAGCTGGAAGCGTCCTTCATGTATGAGGATACCCCGGATCAGGGGAAGGCTATTGCAGATGTTAAAAAAGACATGGAAAGTTCAAGTCCCATGGACCGCCTGGTTTGCGGTGATGTGGGTTTTGGAAAAACCGAGGTGGCTATCCGAGCGGCATTCAAGACCTGTGTTGATGGCAGACAAGCTGCAGTGCTAGTTCCTACAACCATTCTGGCCTATCAGCATTTTAAAACATTCAGTGAAAGGTTGAAAGATCTCCCCGTTACAGTTGATTTTATCAATCGTTTCAAATCAACAAAGGAGAAAAAGGAAACTTTCAAAAAAGTAGAGGAAGGGAAAGTCGATATTATTGTAGGCACACATGCGCTATTGGCAAAAGATATCAAGTTCAAGGATCTTGGATTGCTGGTGATTGATGAAGAACAGAAATTCGGAGTGGCCCACAAGGAAAAGATCAAAACCCTGAAGACCAATGTAGATTGTTTGACACTCACTGCAACGCCAATACCTCGAACGCTGCAATTCAGTCTCATGGGTGCCAGGGATCTCAGTATCATCAATACTCCTCCGCCAAACCGCCAGCCGATTCAGACTGAGGTCATGGTTTTTGCCGAGGATTTTATCCGTGATGCAATCTATTTTGAAATAGAAAGGGGAGGACAGGTATTCTTCATTCACAATAGGGTAAATGGACTTTCTGAGATGGCCTCACTGATCAAAAGTCTTTGTCCCGATCTCAGCATTGGTTTTGCACATGGTCAACTGGAGGGGCACGAGCTGGAGGAAAGAATTTTTGATTTCATACATAAGAAATACGACGTATTGGTCTGTACGAATATTGTTGAGAGCGGTGTTGACATTCCCAATGTCAATACGATCATCGTGAACAATGCACATCAATTCGGTTTGAGTGATTTGCATCAGTTAAGGGGACGGGTAGGAAGGAGCAATCGCAAGGCTTTCTGTTATCTGCTGGCACCACCCATCAGCACGTTGCCCGCTGATTCAAGAAAGCGTTTACAAACACTTGAACAACACTCAGAATTGGGCAGTGGGTTTCAGATTGCTATGCGTGATCTCGACATAAGAGGAGCCGGTAATATGTTGGGTGGCGAGCAGAGCGGTTTCATGATTGAGATAGGTTTTGAAATGTACCAGAAAATCCTGGATGAAGCCATTCGTGAATTGAAACGCACTTCATTCCGGGAAGTATTCAAAGATGAAATCAGTCAACAGGATGATTTTGTTCATGATTGCTCCATTGATACCGATCTGGAGATTTTAATACCCGATAGCTATGTTGATCAGATTGCTGAAAGACTGATCTTATACACACGCCTGGATAATTGCAGGGATGAAGAGGAGCTGCAGAAATTTCATGATGAAATGAGAGATCGTTTCGGACCGATCCCTAATTGTGTAGAAGATCTTTTTACAACGGTTCGTTGCAGGAGACTGGCAGTGGAACTCGGATTTGAACGCATGAGTCTGAAGCAAAAAACCCTCAGGTGTTATTTCGTAAACAACCCTGACTCACCTTATTTTACTTCCGTTACATTCAATGCCATCCTTGCTCACCTGCAGTTGCGAACCAATAAAAGTCATCTCAAGCAGGTTGGTAAAAATTTTATGCTCGTAACTGAACCGGTTGATGGGATGGATCAAATGCTCAAAATGCTGGAGGAGATGAGCCAAACTGTCAACGAAGCAAAAACCAAAGGAGAAATTACAACTCCCTGATCCAGATATTTCTGAAACTTACCAGATCTCCATGGTCCTGAAGAATGAGAGGCTCCTTCATGCTGTGTGGTTTATATTCTGCGATACCGATAAACTCGGTACCACCCCAAATGGCGGCATTGTTTTGTACAAGCACCCCATTATGAATAACCGTGATCCTTGCCTGCGATTGAAGACGTCCATCAGGAGCGAAACGAGGGGCGATGAAAATAACATCATAGGTCTGCCATTCACCCGGACCTCTGCTGGCATTGGCCAGGGGTATGAGTTGTTTGTAAATGCTGGCTGCCTGTCCATTGGAATACGTGGAGTTGTTATAACTGTCAAGAACCTGTAGTTCGTATTTCCCCATCAGAAAGATTCCGCTATTGCCTCTGCCTTGCCCCTCTCCTTTCACAACAGATGGAGTCCTCCATTCAATGTGCAACTGGCAATCCCCAAAGCCCTGCTTTGTGGAAATTGTTCCGGTTCTTGGAGTCACTGTCATGGCACCATCGGAAATGGTCCAGGCTACTTCTTTTCCATTTTGACCTGTCCATGCAGAAAAATCTTTTCCATTGAAAAGAACAATTGCATCAGAAGGGGCATCTTGTGCTGTTGCGCCTGGCTTTACTATAGCGGGTACCGGAGTCCATATTTCTGTCAGCTTTGGATCACCGGTCCTGCCCTGCGAAAAAGCTTGAACTGCTAAAGTGAGGAGGATTGAAAAAAGGTAAATGCGTTTCATATTAAATGTTTGTTGTTGAAAGAATTTCATTCAAATTACAAAAATTCCACAAAGCAAGTTTTGCAGAGAGATAATTTTTATATTTGGATAAAGGCAAAGCAATGGTTTCAAAGGTGACAGAAGGAGTCAGGATTTCAGTAGAGCAGTTCTACCAGCCGGATTATTCGAATCCTACACAGGGAGAATACATGTTCGCCTACAGGATCTCTATTGAAAACAACAATTCTTTTCCGGTTCAGCTTTTAAGAAGACATTGGTTTATTCAAGACAGCAATACGGAGAAAAGAGAAGTGGAAGGCGAAGGTGTTATAGGTGTGCAGCCGATAATTGAATCAGGCAGTCAATATCAATATATTTCTGGTTGCAATTTAAAATCGGAACTCGGACAAATGTATGGCACTTATCTGATGGAAAATGTGCACACAAAGCAGCAGTTCAGAGTGAAAATTCCGGTATTTCAAATGGAAGCTCCGTTCAAAAGAAATTGAATTCCTAAGCAAGGAAGCATTAACTTCGTATATCAATCGTTAAGGTAAATCTTATGGGCTACAAGGTCACGTTCAACAACAGGAACAAAGTGTTTTTCAATGCGCTGAAAGAAGAGGTTGATGCGTATTTTGAAAGAAACGGGCTCAAGAAAACAGGTAACTGGCGTCTGTATGGTAAGACCATGGTGTTGATTCCAGCAGCCATCATGACATATTTGGCATTGATGTTTGTGGACATGCATTGGGCTCTTTCATCTTTACTTTGGTTTGTATTTGGATTGAACATGGCAGCTATCGGTTTTAACGTCATGCACGATGCTTGTCATGGCAGCTTTTCCACTCGCAACTGGGTGAACGAATTGTTCGGCCTCACCAACAATATCCTGGGTGGAAATGCTTTCCTGTGGAAATTGAAGCACAACATCATACACCATACTTATACCAATGTGGATGGGGTGGATGATGACATCAACAACATGCCTTTCATGCGTCAGTGTTCTTCACAGCCCTGGAAACCGATGCACAGGTTTCAGAGCATCTACATGTTCTTGCTCTATGGATTTACTTCTTTGTTCATGTTTTTCATGGACTACATCAAATATTTTTCCAAGAAGGTGTATACAACTCCATTGAAAAAAATGGACTTCAAGGAACATGTAATTTTTTGGTTTGGAAAACTATTCTTCATCGTAGTTTATATCATTATCCCCATCGTATTGTTGGGCTGGAAGGCATGGCTCGTGGGATTCCTCATCAGTCAGTTTACCCTGGGTATGACACTGGCAGTAGTATTTCAACTGGCACATGTGGTGGAACATGCTGAATTTGAAGCCGCCGGTGCGGATCCGGTAAAAATCGAGAATGAATGGGCTATCCATCAAGTCAAGACTACAGCGAATTTTGCTTTTTCAAATAAGATCGTGACTTGGTTCGTAGGCGGTCTCAACTACCAGATCGAACATCATCTGTTTCCAAGGATAAGCCATATCCATTATCCCGCCATCAGCAAGATCGTCAGGGAAACCTGTGAGAAATTTGACCTGAATTATATTTACTTCCCAACTACAAGGGCTGCCATTGCATCACACGTAAGGTTCATGCACCAGATGGGAAGAAACCCAATCCATCATCTGGGTTTATAAGTAGAGCCGGAAAGAATTTTTTTAGCATCCATTTTTAGCAGCACTTGCAATTGGGTATCAGGATTGTTTTCCATGAAAGCATCTATGATTTGTTTTCCTGTATAAAGTGAAATATATCCTGGAGATCCAATGCCAAACTCAGCAGTAGAAGGACCATCCGTAACAAAAGATCTTATTTTCAGCATGTCTGTTTCATACAACAAATTGTTTTCAGTAAAGTAGTTCCACACAAATCCTTCATTTTCTTTCATGGCCTCTAATTGTACTGACGTGTAACCATATTTCAACTCCTCTTTTTCATCGGGCATGAAAAGATCCAGCAAATACATTCTTTTTCCGTGATCAATCATGATATCTAATAAGCTGCCACCTTGTTTCAGAGGTTCATGAATGTCGTCAATGATCACCCGCATTGCATTTACAGGGATATGGGCAACATCAAATTTTCTCGATATATATTCAGGGTAGAGTTGCATACCGGCCTCACTCTTATACACCATAGATTCTTCCCCCAAATGCAATTGTAGGCCAGCACCTATACCCAAAGTGGTAAGTATCTCACCTGATCCGCCTGTTTCACTGTATGCAAAAGCATCCATTGGGGCTATGAATGTGATGAATTGTTCAGGTAGTTTGTAATGAGGGAAATAATATTTGACATAGCGAAGTGATGTTTCGAGTTTTTGTTTTGCCTGATCAATTTCCTTATCCAATAATAGCGTGGAATCAAAAATGGGTTTGTAATCAGCGTAAAATCTTTTGATTACAGATCCCCATTTTGAAGTATCTGTATTTTCCAATGCCAGTATTTTGTAAATATAGTCTCTCATGAAAATGTGGTGTACGCCCCAAAGTTTTTGCATGCTTTTATCCAGATCGGCTGTATCCATCTGAAAAAAGTCTTTTTCAAATCTCACTGTTTCCAGTTTAACCTTGATTTTGCTTACATCCGGCTTATTTTTACCATCATCGCAGGACGATAACAATAAGATAGTCAGGGTGAAAAGAAATAAAGAAGAAAGGCTGTTCATCTTGGACATATCGTTCATTTTGCAGCCCAAAATTATAGCAATATATCCTCTGTAATATCTCTTCTTTTTGTTTTTGGAATTAATTCACGTTTATTCCTCAATTTTGCGCCATGAAACTGGCCATCGCTCAGCAGAACTATCACATTGGTAATTTTGATCTCAATAGGGATAAGATCATTCATGCGATTGAGATGGCAAAAGCCAAAGGGGCTGAACTTGTCGTTTTTTCTGAACTCTGTGTTTGTGGATATCCCCCACGTGATTTCTTGGAATTTGAAGACTTTATCAGGAATTCGGAAAGTATCGTACAGGTAATAGCAAAGTACAATCCTGAGATTGGCATCATCATTGGTGCCCCTACCCGGAATCCGCAAAAGGAAGGCAAAGATCTGTTCAATTCAGCGTTGCTGTTGTTTGAAGGTAAGATTCATGCGATGGCCCATAAAACTCTTTTGCCCAACTATGACGTTTTTGATGAGTATCGTTATTTTGAGCCTGCGTTCAGCTGGAATGTAATTCCCTTCAAAGGGAAAAGGATTGCTCTCACCATTTGTGAAGATATCTGGAATTTGGGAGATAATCCATTGTACAGGGTTTGTCCAATGAACGAACTCATGAAGCAGTCTCCTGACATCATGATCAATATTTCAGCTTCTCCCTTTGATTATGATCATGATGAAGATCGTAAGGAAGTAGTAAGGTTGAATGTAAAAAAATACGGTCTCCCAATGATCTACTGCAATGCAGTAGGTTCACAAACTGAGATTGTGTTTGATGGCGGAAGTTTGATTTACAGGAAAGACGGAAGCCTTCATCAGGAACTGAAATATTTTGAAGAGGATTTCAGTATTGTTGAACTTGATCTGCTGGATCAGTCTAACTCAGAAGATAATCCGCATGCCAAGTTAAATATGGGATCAGATATGCGTGTTGCAAAAGCTGAAGAACCCGCTGCCATTTTACGTCAGCTTACGGATGCTCATAATATTCAACAGATCAAGCAGGCGCTTGTATTGGGGATACGTGATTATTTTCATAAGATGGGCTTCACCAAAGCGATCTTGGGCAGTAGTGGTGGAATTGATTCTGCAGTTGTTCTCACACTTGCCTGTGAAGCGCTGGGTAACGAAAACGTTACTGCCATCCTCATGCCTTCAGCTTTTTCTACCGAGCATAGTGTGGAAGATGCCCTTGAACTCAGCAGGAATCTGGCTAATCCGCATCATATCATTCCCATTCAATCGATCTATCAATCCTTTCTGAATGAATTGGAACCGATTTTCAGAGGAACAGCTTTTGGTATCGCAGAAGAGAATATACAAAGCAGATCTCGCGGTAATCTATTGATGGCCATTGCCAATAAGTATGGGTATGTTCTTTTGAACACTTCCAACAAAAGTGAATTGGCAACTGGCTATGGAACTTTGTATGGAGATATGGCGGGTGGACTGAGTGTATTGGGTGATCTCTACAAAACACAGGTATATGCACTGGCCAAATTTTTGAATAGCGAGAAAGAGATCATCCCAAATAATATTCTGATAAAAGCGCCCTCAGCTGAATTGCGCCCCAACCAAAAGGATAGCGATTCACTCCCTGAATACGATATTCTCGATCGGATACTTTACCTCTATATCGAAAGAAGAAAAGGCCCGTCTGAGATCGTAGCCAATGGATTTGATGATGCTTTGGTAAGAAAAACCCTTCGAATGGTGAATGCCAATGAGTACAAGCGGAATCAGTTTTGCCCGATCATTCGAGTCAGCACCAAGGCATTTGGTGTGGGACGTCGCTTACCGATTGTTGCCAAATATCTTTCATGACGGGTATTGTTTACAAATCCACCGGAAGTTGGTATGTAGTCAAGACTGCAGAAGGAGAGACATATAATGCCAGGTTGAAGGGCAAATTCAAGATGGATGACATCACCTCAACCAATCCGATTGCTGTAGGTGACGTTGTAGATTTTGAAATGGAAGATGAGATTGAGAAGAGGGTCATCATTACTGTCCTGCATCCGCGAAAAAATTATGTAAACCGTGTATCTCCCTCCAATAAGAGACTGCATCATATTGTAGCCTGTAATCTTGATCAATCGCTCCTCATAGCTACCATCAAAGATCCGAAAACCTCCATTGGATTCATCGACCGGTTCCTGGTAACCTGTGAAGCTTTCCATATCCCTGCCATCATTGTTTTCAATAAGGCAGATATCAATGGCAAAAAAGAGTTGGAAATCTTTCAGGAACGAAAGGAAATGTATGAATCAATTGGTTATACGGTTATCCTTACCTCTGTAAAGGATGGAACAGGGATGAGTGTATTGAAAGAAACCCTGAAAGGCAAAACAACATTACTCAGTGGTCATTCCGGGGTAGGTAAATCAAGTCTCATTAATCAGGTTCTCGAAGGTGCCAATATCCGAACCAACGAAGTCAGTGGATGGAGCGGGAAAGGAATGCATACTACCACCTTTGCAGAGATGTATGACCTTCCGGAAGGGGGGAAATTGATTGATACTCCCGGGATGAGGGAATTTGCGATTGCTGATATCAGCAAAGATGAATTGTCGCATTATTACCCCGAAATGAGAGATTTGCTAAACGATTGTCAGTTTAACAATTGCATGCACATGAACGAACCGGGGTGCGCCATCAAACAAGCCGTTTTGGATGGTAAGATCCATGAAGATCGTTATATCAGTTATTGCACCATTCTTGACAGTATTGAAGAGAAAACCAGTTGGTAGTCTTTATTTGAACCAGCTACTGTAAAGCTCATAGTTATTGGCGATTCTTTCTATTTCACCTTTTGATTTTTCTGGGGATATGTCTTTTACTTTTTTGGCTGGAACTCCTGCATAGATCGAACCAGGTTCTACTACCGTGCCCTCCAGCACAACGGCCCCGGCTGCTATGATTGAATTGCTGCCAATGATACATCTGTCCATCACAATGGCACCCATACCAATCAAAACGTTGTCTTCGACAGTGCAGCCATGTACTATTGCATTGTGTCCGATGCTCACATTGCTTCCGATTTGGGTAGCATTTTTTTCATAGGTACAATGAATAGTTGCATTATCCTGAATGTTGACTTTATTGCCAATGCGTATCGAATTCACATCTCCTCTTACAACAGCATTGAACCAGATGCTGCATCCCTCTCCGGTTACAACATCACCTACTATAGTGGCATTGGGAGCCAGGTAATTGTCAGCTCCAAATTGGGGTGAGATACCTTTTACGGGTAAAATGAGTGCCATTTTTTTCTGAAAGTTAGTTCATATTGCGTGAACTTTGTAGGGATGAATCAGCGTGAACTTTTTCTAAGGCATGTGGCACAAACTTCGCCCGCACCCCTTGCTATTGACATGGTGAAGGCAAAAGGTTGCAAGATGTGGGATGCAGATGGAAAAGAATACGTTGATCTCATTGGAGGTATCAGCGTTTGTAATATCGGCCATTGTCATCCTAAAGTGGTAGAGGCTATTCATGCTCAGTCATCGCAATACATGCACCTCATGGTTTATGGAGAACTGATTGAATCTCCGCAGGTAAATTTCGCAAAAAAACTGGCCGATCATCTTCCCTCTCAACTCAATTCTGTTTATTTCACATCATCCGGTGCAGAAGCAACAGAAGGAGCTATGAAATTGGCCAAGCGCATAACTGGCAGAACCAATATTGTGGCCTTTCATGAATCCTATCATGGCTCTACGCAAGGTGCGCTGAGTGTGATGGGAAGCGAATACTGGAGAAATGCATTCAGGCCCTTGTTACCTGGTATCATTCATCTGGAGCATAATAATATGAGTGATCTGGATCGTATCGATGAAACGGTTGCCTGCGTGATTGCAGAACTTATTCAGGCAGAGAGAGGAGTGATGGTTCCGGAACGCGAATGGGTAATGGCCCTTCGCGAAAAATGCACCGAAACAGGCGCTTTACTCATACTGGATGAGATTCAGACAGGTTTTGGCAGAACAGGTACCCTTTTCGCATTTGAACAATTTGGCATTGTACCAGATATTCTCTTACTGGGAAAGGCATTGGGTGGGGGAATGCCTCTTGGGGCATTTATTTCCAGTGTAGATAATATGAATACGTTTACTTCTGATCCGGTACTGGGACATATTACCACTTTTGGTGGTCATCCTGTTTGTTGTGCTGCCGGTAATACTGCTTTTGAAGTTTTAAGGGAAGAAGGATTGGTCAATGACGTTGGCAGAAAAGAAGAGTTGTTCCGTCAAACTTTGATTCATCCTATGATCAGATCTTTTCGTTCTGCAGGACTTCTGATGGCACTGGAATTTGAATCCTGGGATATCAACAAAGCGGTTATTGATCAATGTATCAGTATGGGTGTTTTTACCGATTGGTTTTTGTTTGCATCCCATTGTATGAGGCTGGCACCACCACTTACCATCAGTGATGCAGAAATCACACATGCTGTAGACATCATTCTGAAAGCATGCGACCGCGTCATGAACAGTAAATAAGATCAAAAGGAAAAGCGAAAACTGCCAAACACACCAAATCGTTTATACCCTTCAACTGGTAAAGGTTGGGGAGCAAGTCTCCAAACCAGGTCAACCCTGAAGAAGCGAAATATATTGTCAATACCAGTACCTAATTCCATATAGGTCTTCCCACTCAAACTCGTAAATGGAAAACCTTGACGAATGTTTAGATTTTTGTTCTCCTCACTGATACTTCCCCACATCATTTTAGCATTCCAGAATTGCCTGAGTTTGAAAATTTTGTTTTGGGGAAACAATCTGAAAATTCCACTTCCGATGTTGTGTTCAATATTGAGCCCGGTGTATCGATCAAATATATACTCAAATCGGTTCATTAAATTGAATGCATATTTATTGTAGTAATAGATCTCATTTCCGGGAGCTATGTTCAATAACATATAAGGTAATCTGCCATTCACCCTTCCGGCATAAAAGTTATAATAGATATTACCCATTGGTGGTATTTTGAGATAATCACTGATGCTGAAAGTAAATTTCGTGTAGCTGTAGCCGCTGTTCAATATGCCTTTGATTCCCTTGGAAAAATAAAGCTCAGTTACCGGATAATCACTTCCCAGGCTGGTTCTGAAAAAATCGTCTTGCAGAAATCTTTCGAGATAGGCAAACCTGAGTTTGGCATTGAACTGAAAGTCATTGAAATTTCCTGCATTATCATTCGCGCTAAAATCTTTAATGAGTGGAAGATTTTGAATGGGGTTATAGATTTTTCTATGTAGGTTTGCAGTCAAGGAAAGTCCGGTTCTCCACTCCTTGAAATATTCTACTTTTTGCTGCTCAATCCTGATCAGTTTGATAGGGACATCAACCTTTCTGGAAGTAAGGGCAAACAGGTTGTCATATCCAATCTCATCATAATAGGTCTGTCCATAGTCCATGTCTTGTTTGTACAATACTCTTATGCTGCTCCTTGGATCTTTGCCCAGCATGAACAAAGCTTCCAGTTTTCCTTTGAATTTTTTATCCCTGGTTCCATAGGCGAGATAGGAAGAGAGGTAGATATTTTTATTGAATCTGTAGTTGGTGCCCAGATCAAATCTCAATCTTAGCCCTTCATAGATGTTACCGCTGATCCAGTTCATCCAGGGACCAATTTCATAATTGCCAACAAGACGATAACCGGTACCGATGAATTTAAGCCACTCGGAATATTGTTCAAAGGCAGGCATTTTGATAAGGGTGTCCGCCATTCTGTAGAAATTATTTTCATTCCTGTTCAAAGATTCATGCCGGTTCTCAGTCCAGTAAGATTCCGGCCTTTCCATTGCACTGTCGATCACTTTGATTACTTCTACTCTCTTGTCAGAAAGAAAAGCTTTGTCCATACTGGGTGGCGGACCATCATCATTGATTCTTATGTCAGTATATGTGGTGGTTTTACGACCAATAAAACTCAATGTATTGGGCCCTGTAAGCCTTATGTTGGCAATGAATTTATCCTTGGAAAGGAACCATACTGTATCCTTGATCAATTGGTATTCCTGTACAAGACTGAGCTTGTCAATAAAATTCAGATTTGAACCTTCCGAAATCTGAAGACTCATTTTTTGTACAGCAAAACTTGAATCAACGATCCAGGCATCACCGTAAAAAGTATTGGTACCTTTTCTTTTGGGTTGAAAAACAAGATGAAAAACTCGTTTACCGGAAATGTACTGTGTGTCCGGCACTTTATAATTGTAGAACAAATCACCATCGTCACTGATGGGGCTTACAAAGTCCTTATCGAATACAGGTATGAAGTTTTTATAAACATTGATATTTTGGTAGGTCCCACCCAGAAACTTGGTGACACTTTCGTTTTTCAGTCCAATTGACTTGCTGGCCTTTACGATCTCTCTTGTTTTATGAGGATTTTGCTCTACATAATAGTCGGATATCGTTTCAATAAGGTAGATGGGAAGTATCGGTTTCTCTTCTGAAACCGTATCAATATTATTCAAAATGAATTTAAAAGGTTTGGGTGGAAGAATTCCCTTCTGCATTTTTTCAGCATTCACATTGTTCAGGTCTATCTCCATCTTGTTGTAGAGCTCATAACCAAATCGCAGGAATGACCTTCGATCGTTCCGTTCCTTATTTTTCACGATTTTTCTCCATAGCAATAGTCCTCTTCCAATTTTGCTTTTGACAACTACACTCTCAATTTTTCTTTCCCTTTGAAGTCTGATCAATACTTCAATAATTGACTTTGAAGTATCGATAGGGATTTTTGTTTCCTCAAACCCTGCATAGGTGACGACCAACGTATCCGAAGGCCATTTGCTGAAACGAAATGCAAATCTTCCGGATGAGTCACTCAGTCTGCCCACTGTACTTCGGACAAAACCAATGCTGGCAAAGGGAATGGGTTCATCAGAATGATCATCTTTCACATAACCTTTCAGCTCCTTAAGTTGACCAAAGGTGCTGATGGAGAAAAAGATAAATGATAGTGTCAGACCTATCCAATGACGGATATGGCACATTCCTTGGTTTTAAATGATTTGACCTTAAATAATGCAAAGAGTTTATTTGCTGAGGTGCATACTTCTTTCCTTATAGAGTGTCCTGAAATAAGGATCTCTCAGGTCTTTTACAAAGCGTATGGCTTCACCGGTTGATTTCATTTCAGGCCCCAGTTCTTTATTGACGCCTGGAAATTTATCGAAACTGAATACCGGTTCCTTGATCGCAAATCCTTCCAGTTTCTTCTCAAACACAAAATCAGTCAGTTTATGTGTTCCGATCATCACTTTTGTTGCAATATTCAGATAAGGAATTTGATAAGCCTTGGCGATGAAAGGAGTAGTTCTGGAAGCTCTGGGATTGGCTTCAATTACAAATACCTGACCATTCTTGATGGCAAACTGGATATTGATCAGTCCTTTGATATTGAGAGCCCTCGCTATTTTTTCCGCATAAAATTCCATGGTGGTAACTTCCATGGGGGTGAGGTTGAATGCAGGAAGAACTGCATTGCTGTCTCCACTATGGATACCCGCGGGTTCAATGTGTTCCATCACACCCATCACATGGAAGTTTTCACCGTCAAATATGCCATCGATCTCGGCTTCCTGGCACCTGTCGAGGAAATGGTCGATGAGTATCTTGTTGTCGGGCAGATGCTTCAATAGACTCACTACCGCTGATTCAAGCTCCTCATCATTGATCACGATCCGCATGCGTTGGCCTCCTAAAACATAGGAAGGTCTTACCAATACCGGATATCCTACTTCCTTGGCAACCTCTACAGCATCATCTACCGTATAGGCAGTTCCATATTGGGGATAGGGTATACCCAGTTCCTTGAGCATATCACTGAACCTTCCACGGTCTTCAGCAATATCCATGCTGTCGAAAGAAGTGCCAATGATTTTGATTCCTTTGTTATGCAGTTTTTCTGCAAGTTTCAATGCTGTTTGTCCTCCCAGCTGCACAATTACCCCTTCAGGCTTCTCATGTTCTATGATCTCCCATAGATGCTCCCAGAATACCGGTTCAAAGTAAAGTTTATCAGCAACGTCGAAGTCGGTGGAAACGGTTTCAGGGTTGCAATTCACCATGATCGCCTCATAACCACATTCCTTAATGGCCAGCAAGCCATGGACGCAGCAATAGTCGAACTCAATACCCTGACCGATCCGGTTGGGGCCTGAACCCAGTACTACAATTTTTTTCTTATCAGTGACCTTGCTTTCGTTGGTACCGTTGTTTTCAAAGCTGCTGTAGAAGTAAGGTGTTTTCGCTTCAAATTCGGCAGAACAGGTATCCACCATTTTATAGACCCTTCTGATACCGGCTGCCTTTCTTTTTTCGTATAGGGCATCCTCATTTCCATCCTGCATGATCCTGCAGATCTGCTCATCGCTGAAACCATGGTGCTTGGCTTTCTTGATCAGTTCAATAGGAAGGCTGTCGAATTTATATCTCGCAATTTCTTTCTCAATGTCCACTATCTTCTGGATCTCGTAGATAAACCATCTGTCTATTCGGGTAGCCTGACAAATCGTTTTCACACTGATACCCATCATCAGTGCATCTTTTATTCGGAAGATCCTGTCCCACTTGGGTGTTTTCAGATATTCTACGATCTCATCGGCATGCATCAGACTCTTGCCATAATAACCCAGACCCACTGCATTGTTTTCAAGACTTTGACAGGCTTTCTGTATGGCCTCTGTGAAGCTTCTGCCGATTGACATCACTTCACCTACTGATTTCATCTGCAATCCAAGCGTATCATTGGCACCCTTGAACTTATCAAAATTCCAGCGGGGTACTTTCACAATTACATAGTCAAGCGCAGGTTCAAAATATGCAGAAGTGGTTTTGGTGATTTGATTTTTGAGCTCATCCAATGAGAATCCAAGAGCCAGCTTGGCAGCGATCTTGGCAATGGGATAACCTGTGGCTTTGGAAGCCAGGGCTGAAGAGCGACTCACACGAGGGTTGATCTCGATGGCGATGATCTCTTCGGTTTCCGGATTGAGAGCAAATTGAACATTGCATCCACCGGCAAAATTACCCAGGTCGCGCATCATCCGAATGGCTGTATTTCTCATCAACTGAAATGCAGTATCACTGAGGGTCATAGCCGGTGCAACCGTAATGGAATCACCCGTATGCACACCCATAGGGTCGAAGTTTTCAACCGTACAAATGATGGCTACATTGTCATTCATGTCGCGGAGGAGTTCAAGCTCAAACTCCTTCCATCCTAAAACTGCTTTTTCAACCAGCACTTCATGAATAGGGGATGCTGACAGTCCGCGATTCAATGCCTCATCCAGATATTCTTTGCTGTGTACAAATCCGCCTCCGGTTCCACCTAATGTAAAGGAGGGCCTGATCACCAGTGGAAATCCTATTTCCTGGGCAAATTCTTTTCCTTCCAGAAATGAATTTGCGGTTTTGGCAGGGGCAACCTGAATACCCATCTGTATCATCCATTGCCTGAATTTTTCACGATCCTCAGCCTTGTCGATGGCCTTTATATCCACACCGATCAACCTTACATTGTATTTTTCCCAAATTCCAAGTTCTTCCGCTTCCTTCGCGAGATTCAAGGCTGTTTGTCCCCCCATGGTCGGCAACACAGCATCTATCTCATTTTCCTGCAAGATCTGCTCAATACTTTCTGCCGTCAAAGGCAGAAGATAAACCCGGTCGGCCATCATGGGGTCGGTCATGATGGTTGCAGGATTGGAGTTGATCAGGATCACTTTTACACCTTCCTCTCTCAGACTGCGGGCAGCCTGTGAACCGGAGTAATCAAACTCACAGGCCTGACCAATGATAATGGGACCTGAACCGATGATTAGGACTGAGCGGATAGACTTGTCTTGTGGCATGATCTTTTCCTGGGTTTATTGGGTTGAGGGCACAAAAAAACCGGGTTGTACCCGGGTTGCAAAGGTAATGGTTGACCTCTACTTTCCGAAGGAAATGTTGTTTAAATAAGCAATGCCGTAAAAATCTGTTGATACTTGGTGTACAAATCAGGCCTGGTTGTGATAGGCGGCCATTTCATAGTCCTCTACCACATTTTTCTCACTCAGGTCGGGGAAACGGATGGCATCATTCAGGGATTCTTCCCTGTCTTTTTTCTGGAAACCTATCAGGGCTGCGATGGATGCCCAAACAATTACGATTTTTTGTAATATCTTTTTCATTTGATTGCGTCTATAAACAAGACAACTAAAGATCTCAATATGTTGTATGGATAACAAAATTTTTTGGAAATTATTGTTCAAAACAGATCATACAGTAATTTTTTAGGTGTAAATAGGTATTTTCTCTTCTAGCTTTGCAGCATGAAATGGATGATTTCGAATTTGTTGTTGTTTTTATCATTGAGCATAAACCTGCTATCTGCTCAAATACCAGGGGGGAGTGATTATTTTCGTTATCCTCTCAACCTGAGCCCTCGTCTGAATGCTAACTTCGGAGAAATGAGACCCAATCATTTTCACATGGGTCTGGATCTTTCCACGGAAGGGAAGGTAAATATTCCCGTTTTGGCTCCGGCAGATGGTTATATATCACGGATGAAAATTGAAACCGGTGGATTCGGCAGGGCCATATATTTGAACCATCCCAATGGTACAACTACTCTCTACGCCCACATGAATCGGTTCATTCCTGCAGCTGAAGCTTACCTGAAGGAACGTCAATATGCTGAACAAAGCTGGAAAATTGATATCATGGTTCCGGAGAAATTGATTCCGGTAAAAAAAGGCCAATTGATTGGATACAGCGGTAATACTGGAGCTTCGCAGGGACCGCATGTGCATTTTGAGATAAGGGACACCAAAACTGAAAATTGCCTCAATCCACTTTTATACAGCCTTTCTCTATCAGATCAAACACCACCCGATGTTTTCAGACTTGCTTTTTACGACAGGGACAAGAGTGTATATGAACAGAGTCCACTCCTTATTCCTGTCTATAAAAAAGATGGGGTTTTCAAACCTGCTTCTCTCGTGCAATTGCCTTTCAAAAATGCTTTTCTCGCCATACAGGCAACAGACAGGATGACGGGTATTCCCAATCCCAATGGTATCTATTCAGCATCGTTGTTCAGAAATGGTGAGATGCTAACGGCTTTCACAATGAATGATATCGGATACGACAAAACCCGATACCTGAACGGACACATTGATTATGCTTATCGAATGCGAGGAGGCCCTTATCTGCAAATGCTTTTCCCCCCCAAAGGTTATGGATTGAACCAATATGAGAGCAATCTGGAGAAGGATCATTTCGATGTTCCGTTGCAGGCGGAAACTTTTTCGTTGGAAGTCTCGGATGCCCATGGAAACATCTCAAAAGTAATTTTTGATATACAACAGAAACCTTTTGCACCTTCCATCCCAACCATAACTTCAAAAAACAGGATCATACCCAACCAGTACAATATCATTGAAGATGAGGAAATACAATTTGTTTTCAATGAAACTTCATTTTACGATGCTTTCAATTTTGACATTCGTTCTTTCTTTACTACGGGAACTTTTGAATTGAGCTCAGTATTCCAAACCCTCCCGGAAAACATACCTGTCAACAATCATTTCAGCATTCGTCTTCGACCCAACCGAAGTTTCAGTCTTATCAATCCTGAACGTGTGATCATCAAAAGAAGTTTTCGGGGAAAAACCGAGTTCAAAAAGGCCAATCCGGAAAAAGGCTGGTTTGTTGCACAGTTCCGTGATCTGGGTTTCTTTCAGCTTCTACAGGATCTGGAGCCGCCGGTGGTCAGAGCTGCCTTTTCAGATGGGCTTGTTGTAAGGACTGGAAGCAGGATCATCATCGATGTATCCGATAACAATACAGTCATCAGCCAATTCATCGGTAAAGCAAATGAAAAATGGCTGATGTTTCAACCGGTAGGTAACAAATACGTTTATACTGTGGATGAACATTTGCCTCTTGGTGAACATAAACTCTCCATAGTTGTTTATGATGAGGCCGGGAACAGCAGTACCCGGGAATGGACAATCAAAAAAATGTAAATGGTACTTGAAGTTGGGAAAAAAGCCCCTTCCTTTTCAGGAGTTGACCAGGATGGTCAAAAAATTTCATTGGCAGATTTCAAAGGAAAGAAACTGGCTCTTTATTTCTATCCAAAGGATGATACCAGCACCTGCACAGTTCAGGCCTGCAATCTCAGAGATGGATTCAAGATGCTTGCCAAAAAAGGAATTGAAGTGATTGGTGTCAGTCCCGACGACGAGTCGTCCCACCTGAAATTTATCGGTAAGCACAAGCTTCCTTTTCGCATCATAGCTGATACCGATAAAAAGGTCATTGAGAAATTCGGACTCTGGGCTGAAAAGTCCATGTACGGAAGAAAATACATGGGAGTATTGCGTACAACTTTCCTGATCGATGAAGCGGGAAAGATTGTTAAAATCATTGAGAAGCCCAAGGTCAAAGAGCATGCAGAAGAGATTGCTTCAGGCTTTGGTTTATAGTCGCCATTCAACTGTGCCATGAGCCCATTTGTCCTGAAAGGAATGAGTTACCACAAGCATCCCGTCTTTATCCACCTCTTCAACAAGGGCTTGTATGATTGCATTTCCTCTTTTGAATTTTACAGCAGTTCCCCTGGCAAATAAACATTGATTGTATTGCTTCAACAATCCTTCAAATCCTTTTTGAAAGAACAAATCTCTCCAATGGTCCAATTCCTTGCATAATTCCCTGGCAAGTAACACAGGGTCATGTTCTTTGCCGGTAATCTGTCTAAGGGATACAACCTTTCTTTCCATGGGAGGGAAAACCACCTGGTTGATATTCAGCCCGATACCAATTATCGCTTTTTCCCATTTATCATTGCGAATGATGTTTTCAATGAGAATACCACCTGCCTTTCTGTCATTCCAATAAATATCATTCGGCCATTTGATGGAAACACCTTCAATGGCATATCTTTCAAGAAGTGACTGGCATGCAAGGGCAACGATTGCCGAAAGCTCAAACGGTTTGTGGATATTGAAGCCCTCGGCATCCCATATTAGCGATAGAATAATGTTTTCAGAAGAACCGCTCACCCATTTTTTACCTCTTTGTCCCTTTCCCTGGGTCTGTTTCAAGGCGAAAAATACCGTATTATCCAATGCCTCGCCCTTTCTCAGGGAATCCATGGCATGGTTATTGGTACTATCAGTTTCGGGCAATATGACAAAGGTTTTTCCGGTCATTGCGCTCATCCCAAAAGGATTGAAATAATTCGTAATTTCGAGCAAGATAATAAGGAACATTAAAACCGATACCATTTGTCATCTACAACAGCAGGGGTAACATCACCGAAGAAGGTCAGCCGACTTACCAGGAGCAGCAAGATTTTGAAGGTCATTATAAAGGCAATTCAAGACAGGAAAGGGGAGAATATCATTTCCCTTGATCTGAGAAAAATACCAGAAGCAGTATCTGACTTTTTCATCGTATGTGAGGCTTCGAACACGGTGCAGGTCAAGGCGATTGCCGATTGGGTGGAAGTTGAAGTGAAAAAAGAATTGGGGGAGCTCCCTTATCGCCATGAAGGGCATTCAGCAGCTCAGTGGATTTTGGTTGATTATGTGAATGTGGTGGTTCATGTGTTTCTTTCAGAGACACGTAAATTTTACCGGTTGGAAGAAATGTGGGGTGATGGTGAATCCGAAACGGAAGAAGTTGCAGAAGCGCAGAAACCAATGGCAAAGAAGACCACAAGAAAAAAGAAGTAAAAAAAGATCTAAAATATTATATGAATCAGGAAGAGAACAATAACGACAGGAAATTCGGTCCCTTCAGGCGCAACAAAGACAATGGCGGTAACAACCCATTGCCGAAGACTCCTAAATTCAGTTTTTACTGGATCTATGTGATCGCAGCAGTTGGTCTGATAGGCTATCAGGTTTTGCGGGGCGTGAATCCGGATGCCAGGAATATTACCGAGCTTGAGTTCAAGCAGAAAATGCTCTCTAAGAATGACGTTTCTAAATTAGAGCCGGTCAAAAACAAAGGGGTTGTTCGTGTCTATATCAAAAAAGACAGTCTTTCCAAGTCTACTTATCAGGAAATGTTGGGTGATAAATTGGTTTATGCCAAGCAATCCAAAGGACCGCACTTTCAGTTCAGTTATTCCAAAGTGGACGATTACCAGGAAAACCTGGATAAATATTTTGCCGAGCATCCGGATGTAACGCCGGTACCAGTTGACCCCATTAGTGATCCTGAATTTTTCGGACCACTGCTTCAGTTTCTGTTTCCTTTGCTGATGTTCGGACTACTTTTTGTTCTTATGATGCGCAAGATGGGTGGTGGCGCCGGCGGTGGTGCTGGTGGCGGTATCTTCAATATCGGTAAGTCAAAAGCTCAATTGTTTGACAAAGGTACCAAGGTCAACATTACATTTACTGACGTGGCCGGTTTGGATGAAGCCAAGCAAGAGGTAATGGAAATCGTGGATTTCCTGAAAAACCCCAAAAAATATACTGCCCTGGGTGGTAAAATTCCGAAAGGTGCTCTTCTGGTGGGCCCTCCCGGAACGGGTAAGACTCTTTTGGCAAAAGCCATGGCCGGAGAGGCACAGGTACCATTCTTTTCTTTATCGGGTTCAGACTTTGTTGAGATGTTTGTAGGAGTTGGTGCCAGTCGTGTCCGTGATCTTTTCAAACAGGCGAGAGAAAAAGCTCCCTGTATCATATTCATAGACGAGATTGATGCGATTGGAAGAGCCCGGGGTAAGAATGTTATGATGAGCAATGACGAAAGAGAGAATACCCTCAATCAGTTGCTCGTGGAGATGGATGGTTTTGGTGGAGACAGCGGGATCATTATCCTGGCTGCAACCAACAGGCCTGATGTACTTGACAGCGCATTGTTGCGTCCGGGTCGTTTTGATCGTCAGATCAGTATCGATAAGCCCGATGTCAAAGGTCGGGAAGCCATCTTCCGCGTTCATCTCAATCCCATCAAGCGTTCAGAAAAACTGGATATACACAAGCTTGCTGAACAAACACCCGGTTTTGCCGGGGCTGACATTGCCAATGTATGCAATGAGGCTGCCCTCATCGCTGCCAGGAAAGGAAAGGAGATGGTAGAGATGGAAGATTTCCAGGATGCGATCGACAGGGTTATTGGCGGTTTGGAGAAAAAGAACAAGATCATTCTTCCGGAAGAAAAAAAGATCATTGCCTATCATGAAGCCGGTCATGCTGTTTGTGGATGGTACCTTGAGCATGCTTATCCGTTGCTGAAAGTGACGATCGTTCCCAGAGGTGTGGCTGCATTGGGATATGCACAATACACTCCCAAGGAGCAGTATCTCTACAATACAGAACAACTGATCGATCAGATGTGCATGACATTGGGAGGCAGAGCCAGTGAAGAAATATTTTTTGGGAAAATCTCTACCGGTGCCCAGAATGATCTTCAGCAGGTAACCAAAATGTCTTATGCAATGGTTACCGTTTATGGCATGAGCGAGAAGGTTGGTAACATTAGTTTCTATGATCCTCAGCAGGAAAATACTTTTACCAAGCCATACAGCGAAGAGACGGGCAAACTAATTGATGGCGAGGTACGCAAGTTGGTGGATGATGCCTATAAGAGAACCCTTGCTTTGCTTACTGAACGCAAAGAAGAAGTTGAGAAAATTGCCATTGCGCTACTCGACAGGGAAGTTTTACATCAGCAGGATGTGGAAGATCTGATTGGTAAAAGGCCATATGGTGAAAAGAAAATCTTTGCCGAGGACATTGAACCGATTGAGGAAAAACCCGCAATCGAAAATGCTCCGGAAAGTGGAGATGAGCCAAAATAAATGGGATGGAATCTTCAAGTGCGAAGGAAGGTATATTAAGCAACATCCGGAAGGCGCTTGTTCATCCGAGTGAACAACCTTTCCCGGGATGGGAAAAAGTAGATTTTCAATTTGAATCACCATCAGCTGATCTTGCTGTTTTATTTGCTGAAAAGTTTACCTCCTTGTTAGGAAAATTTTCATTCTGTGAGAGTGAGGAAGATATGGTGCGGCAAATTGATGCGTTGGCAGCAGAGAAAGGTTGGGTGGATGTTTATTGCAGTGATGCCAATATTCGAACAGCCATCAGTTCATTTGGTTTCAACAGATTCACAGATAAACCTTTGGGTGAATCGGATGTGTCCATCACCAAATGTGAAGTCCTGGTTGCAAGGACGGGTTCCTTTGTTCTCAGCAGTGTAGAATCTTCTGGAAGAACTACTTCTGTTTATGCGCCCGTTCACATCTGTATAGCCAAAACAAGTCAGCTTGTTTATGATGTGAAGGATGCATTGCATTTTCTTCAAAAAAAATACGGGGATCAACTACCCAGTATGATCAGCTTTGCAACCGGGCCAAGCAGAACTGCCGATATAGAAAAGACCCTTGTAGTAGGTGTTCATGGCCCTAAAGAAGTTTACTGTTTTCTTCTCGACAAGTGAACCGGCATCGGTTCCTGATTACTGAGTATATTTGATCATGCAACTGGAGTCCGGGAAACATATTTATTTTCTATCAGATTTTCATCTGGGTGTTCCGGATCATACTTCCAGTTTATCAAGGGAAAAAAAGATTGTTGCTTTTCTGGAGAAGATCAGGCATGATGCAGCCATGATTTTTATTGTTGGTGACTTGTTTGATTTTTGGTTTGAATACCGCACTGTTGTGCCCAAGGGTTTTGTAAGGATTCTGGGAAAGATGGCAGAACTCAGTGATGCAGGTATACCTATTCATTTTTTTGTAGGCAATCATGATATGTGGATGTCTGGGTATTTCGAAAAGGAATTGAATATTCCTGTTTTTCATGAACCCAGAGAATATATTTTCAATGGTAAGAAATTCCTCATTGGACATGGTGACGGTTTGGGGCCCGGCGACAAGGGTTATAAGTTCCTGAAGAAGATCTTCAGAAATCCTCTTTGTCAATTTCTGTTCGGATTGATACCACCTTATTTTGGAATGAGCCTGGCATCCTATTCAAGCCGGAGCAGCCGCTCTGTCACTGGAGGTAGTGATGAAAAATTTTTGGGAGAAGACAAAGAGTGGCTTATCCAATATGCAAGAAAAAAACTCACTGAAAAAGAAATAGATTATTTTGTTTTTGGTCACAGGCATTTGCCAATTGATTTTCCTTTGAATGAGAAAAGTAAATATGTCAATTTGGGTGATTGGCTCAGGTACAATTCCTATGCAGAGTTTGACGGAGAAGCCCTTTTGTTAAAATACGATGCATGAAAAGCCTGTTCTTACCTTTTTTGCTGCTTTTTTTTCATTATTCTCTTTTGGCTCAAGAAGAAAAAGTAGCCAATATTGTTAAAATCATTCCAGGTAAATTCAGCTATTGTAAGCCAGACGGATTGGGTAACTTATTTGCAGTAACTCAGAATGGCCAACTAAAAAAATACAATACTTCCTTCGATTCGATGGGAGTATTCAATGATGTTCGCCGATATGGCAGATTGCATTCAATATCATTCGGCAATGCGCTGAGAACTTTGTTGTATTTCAAGGAATACAGAACTATATTGATTCTTGACAGGCTCATGCAGGTCGTTAACCGTATTGATCTGAGAAAGACAAATGCATTTCAGGTGAGTCTTGTCACCTTGGGATATGATAATTCCATCTGGGTATTCGATGAACAGGAAAGCAAAGTCAAGAAGATCAATGAGGAAGGTAAAATGCTCTTTGAGACGGCCGATCTTCGTTTGGTTTTGGGTGAGGCAATAGCACCCCAAACTATGTTCGATCTGGGTGGGAATCTTTATATATATGATCCATTGAGAGGCCTCTTCATATTTGATTACTATGGCGGTCTAAATAAACGTATAGCGCTGTTGGGATGGGCTTCTGTTCAACCTTTGGGTAAAAATGTAATGGGTATAAAGGATGGTAAAATACTATTTTACGAACCTAACTCAATTGATATTACTGAATTTAAATTGCCCGATCAACTAAAAAACGTACAAAGTTTGTATTTCACTCCTAAAGGTTTTGTAAATATAGATATTGCAGGCATTCAGGTCTGTGAGTGGAAAAAATAGAAGTCATGAAAGATATTTTACGCACCATCATCTGGGATAATCCTGTTAATGATTATCTATGGGTATTTGGGATAATTCTGGTTGTTCTGATTCTTAAAAAAAGAGCCAGTAAGAATATTACGCGATTGATATTTTATTTGTTCCGGAAAATGGGGAGGCGAATCAATGAAAAAGAATTTTTCGACCTAGTGCTGGCTCCATTGGAGAATTTTATTGTGATGTTAGCTGCCTATCTTGCCTTGGGTAGCCTTGAGTTTCCCCATGAATTTAGATTCAAGGTTCTAAAAATAAAGTCGGATGTGTTGCTTGATAGATTGGGAACAGGACTTTTGATTTTTTTCTTTTTTCACACATTGCTCAGGGTTATCGATTATCTCGCAGTAATTCTTGAAAAACGGGCCAGTGAAACTGACGATGTAACGGATGATCAATTGATCATCTTCTTTCGTGAATTTTTGAAAGTAATCCTCATCATTATCTGTATACTGGTAATGATACGCTATGTCTTCAATCAGGATATCACCAAGTTATTGGCGGGACTCAGCATCGTTGGTGCTGCGATTGCGCTTGCTGCCAAAGAGAGTCTTGAAAATCTTATAGCATCTTTCATCATCTTTTTTGATCGACCGTTTATGGTTGGTGATCTGCTGAAAGTACAGCAGATCAATGGTACCGTTGAAAAGATTGGTTTGAGAAGCACTAGAATCAGAACTACAGACAAGACTTTCGTAACCATTCCCAATAAACAGATGGTGGATGGCATTGTAGATAACATCACCCAGCGCAACAGAAGAAGGGCTGAAATCATTTTACAGTTGTCTTTAAAAACCCCAGTGAAAACGGTACATGAATTGGTCCTGTCAATTGATGAGATCCTTAAAACGAAGGAAATTCAAGAAAAGACAGTTTTTCTCCAGGATATCAAAGCCGATGCATATCAGGTGTATGTTGAATATTTGACGGAGCATAGTACCATAGATTCTTTCAATCTGCTGCGGCAAAATATCAACCTGGCGATACTTGAATTACTTGAAGAAAAAAGAGTGGATTTGGCAGGAAAGGATCGATTCTTTCCGCAATCTTCAGATCAGTCCTGATTTGAGTTCGATCAACATGGCCCTGAGCTTTTTCAGACTTTCGATTGCTTCAAATTTCACATCTGCCTTTTTGCCTTTTTTGATGAAAGCCTTGGCACCTTTGATGGTATATCCTTTTTCCTTGAGCAGGAAATGTATCATTTTGAGATTACGAATATCTTCAGGTCTGAAAAGCCGGTCACCTTTTCTGTTTTTTCTCGGTTTTAAAATATCAAACTCTTTTTCCCAAAAACGCAAAAGGGAAATATTGACGTTGAACATCTTCGCCACCTCACTAATAGGATAATAGAGTTTTTCATTCAAAACTTCATCAGAAGGAATTTTGAGAATTTCAGTTTTCTTTTCAGCTGTAGTTTCAAGATTTGAAGCTTCAGTTGCCGTATTTTCAACAGAAGTGTCTTTTGTTTCCGAAATCAGTTTTTCCTGAGGCGTTTCTTCGATAACTTGAACAGGCGGAGTGATCCTGTATGGTTTCTTTTTGGGAAGCGGGGTTGATTCCTGCTTAACCGGTTCGCCGCCGAAGAGATCAAGTTGTATCATTCAACGAAATTAACCGCTAAACGAAAACAGGCAAGATTGAGTTATGCACAAACGTGGATCAGTCGAACGACTGGTTCTTGGATGCAGCCAGCTTAAGGATACGCTGGTATTGTTCAGGACTCAAGTCATTATAGAAGAAATAAATAGGGTCCAGTCGCTTTCTTCCTTTATGAACTTCATAATGCAAATGTGGACCGGTAGATTTACCGGTATTGCCTACATAACCTATGACTTCACCTCTGCGCACTCTTTGTCCTCTTTTGACTTTTATGCGTGACATATGTCCGTAAAGTGTTCGATAAGAATATCCGTGGTTTACCACTACATGGTTCCCATATCCATTACCCAGATTTCCAGCTATATCAATGGTTCCATCTGCAGTTGCGTAGATCGGGGTCCCGTTGGACGCAGTAAAGTCCAGACCTGCATGAAACTTGACAGTTTTGTACAATGGATCTATACGATACCCAAAGCCGGATGCCAGCCGGTTCAGGTCACGGTTACTGATAGGCTGAATGGCGGGGGTGCTGAGTATAAGTTTCTCTTTGTTTCGAACCATGTTCTCAATCTCCTTGTATGATACTTCCTGTGCACTGATTCTGTTATACAATTCATTGAGGGTGTTCCCGATTCCTGCTGCTATTTCTGAGTTTTCCATCCTGGCTACCACCTGCAGATCTTTTTTCTCTTCGAGGTGCTTTGCCCTGGCACTGTCGGGGATAGGGTTGGCCTCAAAAACGGATCGGTATACTTCATTATCCCTTGTTTCCAGTTCTTTCAGGCGTTCTTCAATCTCACTGTATTTGCTGGCATAGAGCCGGTTGGTTTCTTCCGCTCTTTCCAACTGCGCGCGCAGTAATTTTTCCTTGGGCGAGTCAAGAAAACGGAAGGCTATTGCCACGATCAACAGACCCGTAACTATGGCCGTTGAGATGAAGGCCAGGATACGCAGCAACATAACCCTGAGTGGAACGATTTGCTTCTCGTACCGCAGCGTATTGGTGTTGTAAAAGTACCGTATCCTCTTCACCTCGTCAGCTTGATTAAATGATGTATTTTTGCGCTCTGGTCATCAGGTGCAAATATAGCCCATTGAGACCGGACAGATCCTTATAAAAGGTTTAAAATGACAGCAGCAGAGATTAGGGAAGGTTTCCTGAAATTTTTTGAAAGCAAAGGCCACCAGATCGTGCCTTCGGCTCCAATAGTGTTAAAAGACGATCCCACCTTGTTGTTCACCAATGCAGGGATGAACCAGTTCAAAGATTATTTTCTGGGCAATAAACCAGCTCCATTCAAGAGGGCGGTCGACACACAGAAATGCCTGAGGGTTAGTGGTAAACACAACGATCTGGAGGAGGTTGGCGTGGATACCTATCATCACACCATGTTTGAAATGCTGGGAAACTGGAGCTTTGGGGATTATTTCAAAAAAGAAGCTATTACCTGGAGCTGGGAGCTGCTAACTGAAGTATACAAGATTGATAAGAACAGATTGTATGCGACTGTTTTTGAGGGTGACGAGAAAGAAAATTTGCCTGCTTCCAGGATCGCGTTGGAAGTTTGGAAAACCATACTACCGGAAGACCACATCGTATTCGGAAATAAAAAAGACAATTTCTGGGAGATGGGGGATACTGGTCCTTGTGGCCCCTGCAGTGAGATTCATGTAGATTGCAGACCCGATGAAGAAAGAGAGAAAGTGCCGGGAAACCTGCTTGTGAACAAGGATCATCCTCAGGTTATAGAGATCTGGAACAATGTATTCATCCAATACAACAGGATGAAGGATGGATCCCTTCAGCCCCTGGCACAGACACATGTTGATACAGGAATGGGTCTGGAAAGATTGGTCAGGGTTTTGCAGGGCAAAACTTCCAATTATGATACTGATATTTTCACCGGTACCATTGCCAAGACAGAAGAGCTTTCCGGTAAAAAATACACAGCCGGAGATGGTAAGCAGGATATAGCCTTCAGGGTATTGGCAGACCATATCCGTGCAATTGCATTCACCATAGCAGACGGTCAGCTTCCCTCTAATACCGGTGCTGGTTATGTGATCAGAAGGATCCTGCGCCGAGCTGTGCGCTATTATTATTCATATCTGGACGTGAAAGAACCTCTGTTGCATTTGCTTCTTCCAGGTCTTGCGGATCAATTCAAAAACATATTTCCGGAGTTGCATGCCCAACTTTCTTTTGTAGCTAAAGTAGTAAAAGAAGAAGAGGAAACTTTTTTGCGTACGCTCGGTAAAGGGTTGAAAAAAATCGAAGAGATCATACATCAGGCCAAATCTACCGGCAATGTGGATGGAACTGCAGCCTTTGAATTGTACGACACCTATGGCTTCCCGATTGATCTCACCAGGCTTATCGCACAAGAGCAGGGTGTAAAGGTCGATGAAGAGGGTTTTGAAAGAGAAATGCAAGTGCAGAAAAACAGAAGCCGTGCTGCAACCGCTTCTGATGTGAGTGATTGGACGGAAGTTTCGAAAGCGACTGAAGGAATAAAATCCTTTGTGGGATATGATGTATTGGAACAAGCTACAAGACTGCTTCGCTACAGGAAGGTATCTGCAAAGGGACAAACACAGATACAGGTGGTGCTTGAGCAAACTCCTTTTTATGCGGAGAGCGGGGGACAGGTTGGTGATACAGGGATATTGAAAATAGGTGATCACACGATTCCTGTATTGAATACCCGAAAAGAAAATGATCTGATTGTTCATACTGTTGAAACGCTTCCTGATACATTACAACCAGATGTGACTGCAAGGGTAGATGTCCAGCGACGAGGTTCTATTGCTGAACATCATACATTGACACATTTGTTGCACGCTGCTTTGCGACAGGTTCTTGGCACGCACGTTGCACAGAAAGGATCTATGGTTGCAGATCAGGGTATGCGTTTTGATTTTTCCCATTTTGCAAAATTGACGGATGAAGAGATCGATGCTGTCACTGCCATTGTAAATGCCAGGATCAGGGAGAACATCCCCGTTATCATCAGGGAAATGCCTAAAGAAGAAGCCATCAAGCTTGGGGCAATGGCACTTTTCGGAGAAAAATATGGTGATACAGTCAGGGTTGTAACCATTGATCCTGCCTATTCCATTGAGTTGTGCGGAGGTACACATGTTGGTTCAACGGGTGTGCTGGGTCAGTGCATGATCATATCAGAATCAGGAGTGGCAGCAGGCGTTAGAAGAATAGAAGCAGTATGTGGCAGTGCATTTGAAATAAAGCATGCAGAGGAGAAATCACTCATCAAGGCTGTTTCTCTTGCCATGAAAAATCCAAGAGATCTGGTAAAAGCCGTAGAACAACAACAGGAAGAAGTATCTCTTTTACGCAAGCAGTTAGAAAATTTGGAAACTAAACTCAACGGATATCTCAAGGTTGAACTGGAAACCAAGGCTGAAACTGTGGGAGGTTTTCATTTTATCGGGTGTATTGTGTCAGCCGGATCAGTTGATAATCTTAAAAAACTCTGCAACGAGTTGAGGCTTGTCCATGAAAGAGCGGTGGTTGTTCTCGCTGCCAACATCGGTGGTAAGCCATCCGTAGCTGTTGGACTCTCAGAAAAAGTTGTTGCCGAAAAAGGGATGGATGCGGTGAACATTGTCAAGAAGTTTATCGCTGGTCATATCAAAGGTGGAGGTGGCGGACAAAAAACCTTGGCAACGGCCGGAGGACAGGAACTTTCAGGTATGGAAAAAGCCATTCAGGAGGTAAGGGATGTTTTGCAATGAGTGCAGGAGTAAAGAACAGATTACTGGAAAGTGAGATCCTTTAAATAAAATTTTTATGAGAAGCTATTTTATTGTGCTCATTTTTCTGAACTCATTCGCAACTTTTTCTCAGGATGGATTCTTGGTTTTAGGAAATCTCAAAGGACTTTCAGACAAAAAGATAAGAGTAAATTATACCAAAAACGGAAGGTCAAAGGTTGATACATTGACAACAGTAAATGGAGATAGTTTCACTTGGTCTGGTAATTTTACAGAACCTCAAATTGTCAGGATTGAAGTTCTGGATACATCACTTTATTTGCGAATAGGAAAGGCGGTTGCGCTGCCGCCTCCATTGATGTTCATGCTCAGTAACTCAAAGGTTGAAATCAAGGGAGATGCAACTGAGATCTTCAAGGCTTCTGTAATTTCTGATGATAAAGAGATGCAGCTTTATGAAACGTACCGATCATGGGATATTGGTAACTATGAAGCCAGCTGGAAACTTCAAAAAGAACATCATAGGAAAACAGTTACGGGAGACACAGTTGGCAATGCCAGATTGATGCAGGAAATGAATGCCCTGCGTAAGGAAAATCAGCGCAAGCGGATGCAATTTATTGATAGCCATCCTGATGCATTTGCAAGTATATTAATGATGAACAGCCTCGTTTTGGTAATGTCCAATGAAGATATGCAGCGGAGATATGAAGCAATGAGTGAAAGATTGAAAGGCAGTGCGGCAGGACAGGCTCTTGCCGTTAAGATAGAGAACAATAAAATAACGGCTGTTGGTAAGCCAATGGTTCATTTTGAGCAGGAAGGTATTGATGGTAATAATGTAAACAGTAAATCCTTGATTGGGAAAGTTATTTTACTTGATTTTTGGGGTAGTTGGTGTGTTCCTTGCCGGAAAAGCCATCCCGAATTGAAAACTATTTATGAAAAGTATAAAAAACGCGGATTTGAGATTGTTGGAATATCCAATGAGTCGATTGCAGGTGCCAAAACAAAAGAAGAGCAAGTTGAAAGATGGAAAAAGGCAGTTCAGGAGGATGGTTTGGATTGGCGACAGCTACTATTTGACCCATTAAAGAATGATATTATCAAAACTTACGACATCAATGGATATCCTACCAAAATCCTAATTGATGCTCAGGGTAAAATTATTTTAAGGCTATTGGGAATTAGTGAGAAAAACACCAAGACCCTTGAGAATAAACTGGAAGAACTTTTCTCTAATTCACTTTGAATGATGGTTTTGGCGACTAATTTATATATTTAACTGATGTCATCCATTGGAGTAACAACCTACGAGGCTGTAATTGGATTAGAAGTTCATGCTCAGCTCAATACCAAGAGCAAGCTTTTTGCCGGCGATGATGCTTCTTTTGGAAGTGAACCCAACACACATATAAGTGCCATCACCTTGGGCCATCCGGGGACCCTGCCCATGATGAACAAGGAAGCCATTGCCCAGGCCATAAAAATGGGACTGGTTTGTAACAGCAGGATTTCCCGGTACAATTACTTCGCACGGAAAAATTATTTCTATCCGGATCTTCCCAAGGGATATCAGATCTCTCAGCATACAACTCCCATTTGTGAGGCAGGCCACATACATATTACTACTTCTGAAGGGAACAGAGATATCAGGCTCACCAGAATTCATCTTGAGGAAGATGCCGGGAAAAGCATACATGATCAGCATGATGTTTTCACATTACTGGATTATAACCGAGCTGGTGTTCCCCTCATAGAAATAGTATCAGAACCTGATATGCACAGTGCAGAGGAAGCCGCCGCCTATCTTGCCAAGGTCAGAAAATTGGTCCGCTGGATAGGAATATGTGATGGTAATATGGAAGAAGGAAGTTTGCGATGTGATGCCAATATTTCTGTAAGGCCAGTCGGTCAGTCAAAACTGGGAACGAGGGTGGAGGTTAAGAATCTGAATTCGATCAGGCATTTAAAACACGCCGTCGAGCTTGAGATCATCCGTCTCATCGAAATGGAGAAGAGGGGTGAGAAGATCATCCAGGAAACCAGAGGTTATGATGCAGACAAGGGAATTACTTTTTCTATTCGCACCAAAGAAGACGCTGAGGATTACCGATATTTTCCTGAACCGGATCTGGCCCCTTTTTCTTTTTCAGATGATTTTATTGAGAATATAAAAAAATCACTTCCTAAACTCCCCGAAGAAAAATTCGCATATTATGTATCGGCCCTTTCTTTTTCTGATTATGATGCTGAGCAACTGACAGAAGATAAATCCTTGAGCGATCTTTTTGACCGGTTGGCTGAAAAGACGGAATACAAAAAAAATCTGGTCAATCTTTTGCTGGGTCCTGTTAAGGCTTATCTTAACAGCAGTCAAATGAGTTGGGAAGATATAATGGTTGATCCGGTCAATTGGGCGAAATTGCTTCAACTGTTGGCAGAAGGAAAGATAGCTTTTTCTTTAGCGGCTCAAAAAATACTTCCCACAATGCTAGCGCATCCTTCAACTGACCCTTTTCAGTTGGCTGACCAGATGAATCTGATACAGGATGCAGGAGAAACAGAAGTGGATCAATGGATAGAGCAGGTTATTTCATCCATGCCTGAAAAGGTGGAGGAGTATCGAAGAGGAAAAAAAGGATTGATTGGTTTATTTGTAGGCGAAGTAAAAAAAGTATCGAAAGGAAAAGCCGATCCAAAGATCACTACTGCAAAGCTCACCGAAATTTTACATCAAAAGCCATAATATGCAAACAGCCTTCAAAGGATTTCTTTTGATACTCACAGTATGTTTTTTCTCGTGTAAATCAAAAGACAACAATGTCGTTTTCAAATTGAATCTGTCCAATAACGACGAAAAAAGATCAGTATTTCTGGATCTTATTGAGATGGATGCCAATCCGGTTACCATTGATACAGTTACTGCAGAGCCGGGTGATACATCATTGGAATTAAAAGGTGGAGCCCTGGATGAAGCAGTTCTGTATAGAGTTAGATTGGATAAGTCTGATATTTTTTTCCTTGCTGTTCCTGATCAGAAAGAGATCATCATTACTGCTGATTTGGCTTCTCCTTCCGGTTATGCAGTTAGCTCGCCTGGCAGCAATTCATTCAAAAATTTATTGAAAGGATTCAATGATCGGCTTGCCGGATTGGATAGTCTATCTAAGCTTCTACAGGCCCAGGGTGATAGAATGGACAGCAGCAAAGTCGCTGTTGAAAAAGCTTTCCGGGAGAATGTTCAGCAGGCTGGTCAATATTTGCTGAATTATGCAGATACTACGGCAACACCTGCTGTTGCCCTATATGCATTGGGTATGTCGAGAAATCTTGTGGCTCCGGAGCAGATACAGCCAGCATTGACTGCTCTGGTAAAACGCTTTCCTAAGTCAGACAAGATCAGCAAGCTTGCGAATGATTTCAACAAAGCCAATCAGCCGGCAACCGATGGGGGACTGGTTGGCAAACAGGCACCAGATTTTACATTACCGGATGTGAATGGCAATCCGGTTTCGTTGAATTCTTTAAGAGGAAAATATGTACTGGTTGATTTCTGGGCAAGTTGGTGCAGACCATGCAGAATGGAAAATCCCAATGTAGTAGCTGCATACCAAAAGTTCAAAAATAAGAATTTCACCATACTTGGGGTTTCGCTTGACAAGGAAAAAGAATCATGGATACAGGCCATACAAGATGATCAATTGACATGGCAGCATGTGAGTGATCTTAAATTCTGGGACAGTATGGTGGTGCCACTCTATGGAATTGAAGGGATTCCATTCAATGTACTCATCGACCCGAACGGTATTATTATTGCAAAGGATTTAAGAGGTCCAGAACTTGAAAAGAAACTGACTGAGATACTGAAGTAGAATCAAATAAAACGAAAGAAGGGAATCCAAATGGATTCCCTTCTTTCATTCTAATGCTTCTCTATCAGAGCTGAGATATTCTAAGACCAATGGTCTTGTAGTTCTCTGAGATCTTGATGTTGTTGCTTCCACCTGACAGTGTCAGATTCAGATCAACAGGTGTGGCTGAAGAAGTGCCAGGATTCAAAATCTCTACAGGGAACTCAACAAAACTGCTTTTGGCCGGAATTTTAACATTGCCGCTTGCGATCCTGTAATGGGTACCCGCAACTGCTGTTGTTCCGGATCCCAGTATAACGAAGACGTCAGTTCCTGTTGGCAATTGTTGACCTATAAGATTTATCCTGAATAATTTGATACCAGGACTTAGACGCGTCAATAAAGGATCAGACGTGTTGGCAACTCTTCCGTATCCAGGAACCCTTGTCAATATTGGATAGGTTAGACCAGGACCATTGGCATTCCAGGAAGCTGCGTCAAACTCCACTACCGGAGCAGTGAAAGTGGTCAGTTCATTTTTGATACAACCATCCAACAATGAGATGGCCAGTATACCTATGATAAGTGATTGTAATCTTTTCATGTTTCTATGGTTTTAGTATCCGGAGTTTTGAACCAGATTCTTGTTTCCATCAACTTCTCTTTGAGGAAGTGCTGCAAGAATTCTGATATCTGTAAATGCAACATTGTTGTAATGAGGACCTTTCACAAGATCCCTTCCTAGACGCTTCAGGTCGAAGAAACGGTGTCCTTCGAATGCCAGCTCCACTCTGCGTTGTTTCAAAACCTCTTCATAGAGGGCTGACCCGGTAAGGCTGAATGCAGTCAATCCACGGTTTACAGCAATAGTATTCAGATCTGCAAGCGCTGCAGCCTCATTGAAAACCGGAGAACCCGGTGTTGACATGGCCTCAGCTCTGTTCAGAAAAACTTCAGCTATTCTTACAACAGGGATGTTATCAAGATTGATAAATCCGTTTTTACCAATAAACTTCGTGCACTCAACTTTTGAAGCACCACGCCCAATTGTTCCAGATTCGTAAAGTTGAGCCCTTACATCAGGTCCTCTTGTCAGTCCTGTTACAGAAAGTCCGAAATTGGTAGTAGTGTTTCCACCGTTCAGGGTGATACCCAGATCATTCATAAGACTGATTGTAGGAACAAGATCCCCGAAACCACCAGTTACTGAAGTATTTCCTGGAGCAGTAAGAGTTGTGTATGAAGTTTGAAGTGATTCATTAACACCAATATTCTCAGCATTGGTAGCAAATACCAGTTGAAATAATGATTCGTTATGGGTAGCTGCCCTCCACTGAGCTACATATGAACTTGCTGAAGTGAGTCTACTACCTGCCAATGTGATACAGGCATCGGCCCACCTCTTTGCATTGGCATAATCTTTCATGTATAAATAAACCCTTGACAGTAAAGCCTGGGCTGCAGCCTTGTTGGCAAAGCTTGTTCCCAATCCTGGGAATGTCAGCGAGGCCTCAGCAGCAAGTAAGTCACTAATGATTAATGCATACACATCTGCAATTGGAGCTCTGGCAGGTAGTAGATCCAATGCTGCGGTAGAACTGCTGACTGCTTTTGTGATGAGAGGAATTCCTCCTTTATCCTGTGCACTGACAACAGCACCCGGGATATATGAGTACACCTTCACCATATCAAAATAATACAATGCACGTAGAAACTGCATTTGAGCTGTCCAAGATACTTTGTCAGCTGAGGTTATGCCGGGGGCGGTTACGGATGGAATCGCTTCCAGAATCAGATTCGCCTGGTTAATGCCATTATAGCAAGTTGACCAGAGTGCATCTGAGAAATGTGCTCTGTAAACATTGTTAGCCTCAGGTTGAAGTCGGCCTGATTTATTGGTTGCAAATCCGTTATCTGATAGAGCTTCAGGAATGGCAACCAGGTCGCGACCATACATACGGGCACTTTTGAATCTCGAATAAACAGATACTACGGCAGCATTGATACCATCTTTCGAGGTTAATGCATCAGCAGCATCAATGGATTGACGGGGCTGTATGATGAGGGCATCTCGGCAGGAGCCAAAAGCTACCATCATCAGGGCCAGCAGTCCGGTTTTGTAGATTATATTTTTCATTTTCATCATAATTAATGGTTTAGAAACCGATTTGAATACCTGCAGTGAAATTCCGTGTCTGAGGAATAATACCTGTTGAGTTTCCAACAAACTCTATGTCATAGCTGAACCAGTCAGCATATGTCCACAGATTAGTTCCCTGGACGTAGAAGCGAGCATTGCTGAGCTTCAACCTTCTGGTTACTTCAGGATTCAGGTCATAGGAAAGGGTGACATTCTTCAGGCGGATATAATCTGCTTTGAAAAACTGTCGACTTCCTGATAATGCACTAGAACCTTTGGATTCAGCACCATTTAGATTCATTCTGGGATACCATGTGATCTGACCAGGTTTGGTCCACCTGTTATCATAGATCTCCTGCAACGCATTCAAACGAGCGATGTTTTCGATCATAAATCCTACTTGTCCATCTGCGTCCATCTTTCCATATTCATACTGGAAAAATATGTCTAATGTGAATCCTTTATATGTAAAATTATTTGTCCAGCCACCCCAGAAATCAGGTTGAGAACCGTTGCCCAGGTAAACGCGGTCTCTAGCCTGTGGTTGATAGGTAATGTTACCCAAGGTGTCGTACCACATAGGTCGACCAGTAGCTGCATTCACACCTGCATATTTTTGGGTAAATACAGATCCTAATTCTCTGCCCACACGTGTACTGGGTGAGCCAGGTAGTTCTGTAAGACCACCATATAGCTGTTTAACCCTGTTTTGGTTGTAGGTGAAAACGAAGGTGCTGGTCCAGTTCAATCCACCCGGAGTCAAAGATTTCACTGGCTGAACACCAAGTGTTAACTCTATTCCTCTGTTCTGTATTTGACCAACATTTCGAGTTATGCTGGAAAAACCTGATGAGAACTGAACAGGTTGCGAAAGCAAAAGATCGGCAGTGACCTTGTCATAAGCTTCCACTGATCCAAATATTTTGTTATTCGCAAATGCAAAATCAAGACCCAAATTGGCTGTCTTGTTTTTCTCCCATCTCAGTTCTGGGTTGGCCAACTGACTGAAAGTGATACCAGGAGCACCACTATATGGTGATGCCGCACCATATAATCCAAGGCCATCAAAGTTTCCGATCTGGTCATTACCTGTTATACCATAAGAAGCCCTGAGGCGTAAGCTATTGATAAACTTGCTATTGGCCAGGAAGTTCTCCTCATCAATGTTCCAGGCTGTTCTGATGGAAGGGAAAACACCATAGCGGTAGTTCTCACCGAAACGGGATGAACCATCGTACCTCATGATACCACTGATGATGTATTTGCCGTCATAATTGTAGTTCAAATTACTGAACAGACTTTGACGTCTATAGCCAGTAAAAAATTCAGAAGTCGTAAGCGGTGTAGCAGCTGTATTCAGAGTAGTGAATTGATAAGTAGGAAATCCTTCAGCTGTAGCACCAATGCCTTCCTGATTTTCTTTGCGGTACTCATATCCGACCAATCCATCGATCTTGTGCTTGTCCTGAACATTGAAATTGAAGTTCAGGGTCTGAGTTGAGATGATATTGGTATTCCACTCACTTTCTACCTGTCCCAAACCTTTTCTGTTGAAACCATCAGGAGTTCTTGGATCAGTAAAACGGCTACCTTGGATAAGACGATAATCAAGACCAAAGAAAGAACGATAATTCAACCATGGCTTTATCTTATAATCTGCACTGAGGTTGCCTACCATCTGATTGGACCTGTTGAACCCTTTATTGAATTCATTCACCGCAATGACGTTTTGGTTGAGAAGACCCGCAACATTCTGAGGAGGAACTCCGAAGTATGTTCCATCAGGGTTGTAGATAGGGTTGAAAGGATATATAGTAGCAGAAGCAAATGCCGGGCTGCCCAGAAAACTTCCTCCTACTGCAAAAGGTACATTCTGATCAAACGTGCTGGCGTTAATGGTGGTATTCAGAGTGAGCTTATCTGTTGCTTTATTGGTAAGATCAAGTTTGACAGTTCCTCTTTTGAAATTCGCCTTGGAGATGACAGCCTCTTGCAAGTTATATGATGATGATAACCTGAAGGTGGTTCTGTCGTTACCACCCGCGGCACTGAATTCATAATTTTGAATAGACCCTGTTTTGAAGGCAGCATCCTGCCAGTCATATGTGGGAAGTGCTGCGATAGCATCCTCTGCTGCTTTATCAGTGGTAATATTGGTAATGGGAATTCTGAACTCATTTAAAACGCTACGTCTGATAGCAAGATCCGTTGAAGGCAGATTGTTGAAAAATCCCCATGCTTCAGCTCGCAGCTGAAATAGCTCTTGGGAATTCAAGACATCCAATTTCTTCAATGCGGTGGATTGTCCAACATACGTATTGAATTGGAACTTAGTTTTTCCTGCACGCCCCTTTTTGGTGGTAACGATCACAACACCGTTGGAAGCTTGAGCACCGTAGATGGCCGCAGAAGCAGCATCCTTTAGGATGTCGATCGATTCGATATCATTTGGATTCAAAAAGGCGAGTGGATTTGACTCCGTATAGTTGGCGTCATTTCTGGTATTCAACTGAACTCCATCCACAACATACAGCGGCTGTGTACCGGCAAGGAATGAACCTGTACCCCTGATGCGCACATTGATGCCACCACCTGGAATACCGTTATTGGATTGAACCAATACACCCGCAGCACGACCCTGCAATGCTTTGTCAAGCGAGGGTACGGGCAGGTTCTCAATCTCTTTACCCCTTACTGTGGAGATAGCACCTGCTTCATCCTTTTTGCGTCTCGCCTGGTAGCCGGTGATGATCACCTCATCAAGCTTTCTTTCTTCCTGCTGAAGAGAGGCCTGAATGATGCCATTGGCCGGAATCGGGAACTCAGTTGAACTGAGCCCTACTGCTGAAATGACAATTGCTTTTGCACTGGCGGGCACACTGAAACTGAAGCTACCGGCTGAGCTGGTAGTGGTTCCAATTCGGGTTCCTTTCACGATAACGGAGGCGTTGGATACAGGAGAACCTGCCGCATCAGTTACCTTACCGGAAACCGTCCTGTTCTGTGCAGACAAATACCCCGAGAGGAGGATTAGCCCACCCAGAAGAAACAAGATCTTTCTCATGTCTTTAGGTTTGGTTTATGTTTGTTAAAGATTTGCAAAATATAATAAGACAATCAATTCTAATCGTTTGTTGAAACTTCTCTAAATAAATTGGAATTAGATACTTGAAATCCTGTCCTGATTTTACTTAAATTATTTGGAATCAATAATTTATATTATTGAATAATATCAAATAAAAAGTTTAAAAATTTGCTTATTTTCTAAAAATAAGTTTCAAAATTGTTTGACATTTTTGTGACTTGCCATCAACAAAAGTAAAACAGGAAGTAATATGAGGTTTGTCAGGGTGGCAATGAGAAGTGTAAATGATGTAAGCCAGCCCAACGCTTGTGTACTGCCAAAACCACTAAAGACAAAGATGACAAATCCGGCAATGAGCACCAGTGAAGTATAAACAATACTGATGCCCGTTTCCCGTATGGTTTGGATGACCGTCTGATGAACATTTCCCTGTGCATGGGGAAGCTCCTGTTTATAATTAACTAAAAATCGTATTGTAATGTCAATCGCAATTCCAAGGGCAACACTGAAAACCAAAACAGTGGAAGGTTTTATCGCAATCCCCATCCAGCCCATCAGCCCTGCAGTCATAACCAAAGGAATGAGATTCGGTATAAGTGAGCATACCAGGATGCGTATTGATCTGAAAAGATAGAGCATACAAATGGAGATGAACAGAAAAGCCCACATGATGCTTTCTTTCAATCCCTTGATGATGAATCTGCTTCCTTCCAGAAAAGTAATACTGCTTCCGGTCAGGGTAACAGAAACTTTACTGGTATCAAAATATTCAGAGGCATGCATCTGAAGACTGTCGATCAAACCTGGCATTCTCATACTGCCTACATCAGCCATGTTTACACTGATCCTGGTAACCTGTCGGTTACTATCCACAAAAGAAGACATAAGCTTTTGAAGAGAACTCTGCTCACTTCTGCTGTTTTTACCAGGCTTCATATAGTCTGCCAGGAAAGCTCCGTCAAATGCATTTGGCATACTGTAATTGTTGCTGTCTCCATCATAGAATCCCTGCCTCGCAAATTTTAGTCCCTCTGCCAGCGAGAGAGGCCTGGCCATTTCAGGAAAACTGTTGATGTATTCACTGTAAGCAGCCACCTTTTCATAAACACCCAGTGCCCGAGATCCTGCAATTCCGTTTTTCTTTTTGGCATCTACCAATATTTCAAGGGGCATGATGCCCCTGAAGTGGGTTTCAAAAAATTTAAGGTCCTCGTAGATCTTGTCTTTTTTCGGTAGATCATCAACGATGAAAGCCTGAGTTCTCATTTTCATGATTCCCATTGCTGATACCACCAGTGCAATGGCAGTAACCCCGTAAATACTTTTCTTGTGTGAGAATACCCATTCCTCAATTTTTGTCAGCAATTTTAAAAGCCATTTGTTCTCCAGATATCGGGTATGTCTCGCCTTGGGAGTGTCCATATAGTAAAGTGCAATGGGAATCATTACCAGCGAAATGAAAAATAACGCCATGATATTGATACCTGCCACTACACCAAACTCTTTGAGGATGACACTTTTTGTCAGTGCAAAAACTGCAAACCCCAATGCAGCACTGATATTGCAAAATAGTGTTACGACACCCATTTTTGATATCATTTCTAGGATCGCAGCCTTTTTTTCACCCGTTCGAAGAAAAGCAGTATGGTATTTATTCAGAAAATAAATGCAATTCGGAATTCCAATCACCACAATCAGAGGAGGGATCAGGGCTGTCAGCAATGTTATCCTGTAACCCATCAACACGATGGTTGCCAAACTGTACAATACTCCGATCAGCACAACGGAAAGTGAGAGAATGGTCGTTGAAAGTGATCTGAAAAATATATACAGTATCAAGGCCGATAGAAGTATAGACCCAAGTAAGAACCATTGCATTTCTCTGGCAATCTTGATCGCCACATTGGTTCTGATTAAAGGTAATCCGCTGAGCTTCAGTTCATATCCTGTATCGTTTCCGAAAGCGGCGCACAATTTTTCTATCTCTCCAATTGTTTTCTCCCTTGATTTGTTACCAAGTATCTGGCTGTTGATTCTCACTCCGATCAAATAAGCCTTGCTGGTTGGGTTGTAGAGGAGACCTCTGTAAAAAGGAAGTGATTGGAAAATATCCCTCAGGCTATCTAATTCCTCTTGTTGGGTAATATTTTCCGGGAAAATTTTTACCGCATCTAACTTTTGAGTACTGTCATTTTTGATCAAGGTTACTGCTCCGTTGATACTTAACAGATCCTCTACACCATTTACTTTTTTCAGGTCTTTCAAGAACCCAGATAGTCTGCTGAATTTATCAACGGTATAAAAGGAATCTGTTACAAAACCTATGGTCATAAGATTACCATCCTCACCAAATGTTTTTTTGAAATCCAGATAGGCCTGGTACTTTGGATGGTCTGTTGGAATCGCTCGTGAAAAATCATAGCTCATCTGAACCTTGCTCCCCTCATACGCAAAGAAGCAGGTGAGAATGAGCATGAAGACAATCAATGCTATGCGATATTTAAGGATGGCTTTGCCCAATCCGCTCCACATGATGGTTGTTTTTGCAAAGAAAGGATTTTATACGTCTCTGATTTCATCTTTTTAAGAGACACCCTCCTTTTGAAATCGTTAATTTTACAATATGGGCAAATCCTTGCTGTATCTGTGTTCAATTTTTTCTGTCTTCCATGCCCTTGGTCAGACCTCCATACCCATCGGGCAATGGAGGAATCATCTGCCCATGAGACAACTTGTGAATGTAGAAAATGATGGTAAAAAAATAATTGCAGCCAGTCAGTACGGCTTGTTTTTCTATGACCCTACAGCCAAAGAATTCCAGCTGAAAACAACCAGTGATGGACTTTCAGAGGTTCGCGTGAGTTTCATTTCAAAAGATCCATCTTCAGCAAAAGTCCTGATCGCCTACCAGAATGGTAATCTTGATATACTGGAGGATGATAAAGTATACAACATGCCAGACATCCTGAGAACTATTTTTCAGGGTACTAAGAACGTTTATCATGGATTGTGGTCAGGCACCGATCTCTATTTATCCACCAGCCTGGGTATCGTTACAGTCAACACTTCCCGATATGAAATTCGGGAAAGCATTCGCATTGGTGACAATGGATCCAATATCGAAGTTTACCAGTTGGTTTTGTTTGGGGGGGTACTTTATGCTGCAACTGAAAGCGGAATCAAAAAAATAACTTTTCCGAATCCTGCTTTGGCTGACTATCGTGCATGGACTTCCGAGAATATTCCATTCACTTCAGGACGCATAAAACGGCTGCTGCAATGGAATGATAAGCTGATTGCTCAGAAATCAGATACTTTGTTTGTGAAAGAAAATGGGATCTGGAAAATTTTATACGCAGCACCATCTTCTATATCATTTGTTTCTGTAAGAAATGGAAAATTACTCGTGGGACTGATGAGAAGTGGAAATGGATCCTTAATGATCTATGACAATTTGAATTCATCACCGAATACCCTTTCCACACCTTCCATGATGAAGCCTGTGGATGCCATATTTGTTTCAGACAAACTTTGGGTTGCTGATGGTGAAAATGGACTACTCAGTATTGCAAATTCTGCAGATGAAGCAATTGTGCCGGCATCTCCTCGAGATATTGCTGCCGGAAGGGCAGTTTTTGCCAATAGGTCAATGGTTGCAACCCAAGGCGCTTTGGACATATCCGGAATTCCGCTTTCAAGGCCGGCAGGGGTATTCGCTTTTGATGAAAATGGCTGGAAAAATTTATACAATGGAAATCTTGCATTATTGGATACTGTGAAAGATCTGCACGTCGCTGCAATTGATCCTCTTACTGAATCCATCTGGGCCGGTTCTTTTGGAGGCGGCTTGCTGGAGATCCCCAAAGGGGCTAATCCCAGGCTATACAAGTATGGTTCTCTTTTGTCTGCCTCTCAACCAGACCCCGCTTCGTTTCGCGTTACTGGTTTGGCATTTGATCCCCAACGAAATCTTTGGATTGCCAATCATGGTTCAGCCAATCCACTGGTGGTTAGGAAGCCGGACGGCACCTGGAAAAGATTTTCCACCCCATTTCAAATAAATGGTAATACTCTCAGAGATATAACCATTGACGAAGGAGGAAGAAAATGGATATCGGGTGGGCCAGGTAATGGCTTGATTTGTTTTGATGATGGGGGCACCCCCGACATTCCGAATGACGATCGTTGGAGATGGTTCAGGCAAGGCAGAGGGAATGGTAATCTTCCATCCTCTACTGTATTGTCATTGTCTATCGATAGAAACGGATTTTTATGGGTGGGTACCGATAGAGGAGTGGCGTTGATCCAATGCGGAGAAGATATCTTTAATGCAGCTAAATGCGACGCCATTCTTCCAGTGGTTCAACAAGATAATGTAACGGGTTTGTTGTTGGCAAATGAGCAAGTCAATGATATAAAGGTGGATGGCGCAGACCGTAAATGGTTCGCAACGGGTAACGGTGTTTGGTTGTTGAGTGCTGATGCTCAGAAAATCATTTTTCGATTTACAAAAACTACCGGAAAATTATTGTCGAATATGGTTCATTCCATTTCCATTCAACAAGAAACGGGAGAAGTTTTTTTTCTCACTGCGGATGGAATATGTTCATTTAGAAGCACAGCAACAGAGCCTTTGAGCGAACCGAAGAAGTTGTTCGTATTTCCCAATCCGGTTCCTTCTGGGTATAATGGTAGTATTGCCATAAGGGGACTGGCATCCAATGCCTGGGTTAGGATTGTTGAACTCGATGGCAAACTTGTTTTCCAGACAAGATCATTGGGCGGACAAGCCATATGGAATGGAAAGAATTATAATGGTGAAAAAGCAAGTAGCGGTGTATATCTCATATATACAAGTGATGAAAACAATCGACAGCAATTGGCAGGTAAGATATTTTTTATTCGATAAATATGTCAACACTCCATCACACAAAGGGTATTGTGATCAGAACCGTCAAATATGGAGAAACATCTTTGGTTGTATCCCTTTTCACAGAGAAATTCGGACTGCAGCAATACATGGTCAATGGAGTAAGGACATCAAAAAAAAACACGCAGTTTTCTGCTTCCCAGATGCAGGTGGGTAATATACTTGAGCTTGTTGTTTATCGAAATGAAAAAGAAACATTGCAGCGAATAAAAGAATGCAAACAGGCATGTCATTATGAATCCATTTTTGCAGATGTAATCAAAAATGCAGTTCTACTTTTCATGATTGAACTATTGCAAAAATGTTTAAAAGAACCTGATGAACATCAAGAACTTTTCCATTTCATGGAAGATATACTCTTGTCACTGGATACCGCAAGTTCTTCAGAACTGGCGAATATTCCATTGTTTTTCGCCTTGCATCTTTCACACTTTTTTGGCTTTCGGATCATGGACAATTATCAGCTTGATAGCAATATTCTCGACTTGATCGAAGGTAAGTTTGTTTCATCACTGCCACTTCACTCACATTATGTGATACCGCCCCAGAGTGAATGTGTCGTTCAGTTTCTTCGTGTGATGCAAATCAATGAGTTAAGTGAACTCAAATTGAACAGGCATCAGCGGAATGAATTACTTGACAGTTGTATTGCATACTATTCTTTACATATTTCCCCCTTTGGCAACATGCGTTCACTGCCTGTATTGAGAATGCTGATGGAAGAAGAATCATAAAATTCTTTGAACATCCAGATTTTCCTTTAGCAAAAGGATGCCGGGTTTTTTCCCTTTTTCAAAGCTGCCCAGATCTTTTTCACGCCCCAGGGCTTTTGCTCCGTTCAATGTGGCCCAGCGAAGCACCTCTTCCAGTGGAATGGCTGAGAAATTTTTTCTGATGGTGGATATTTCAGCAGCGATACTTAATTGATCATTGCTGCTCAGACTGTCAGTGCCCAGCGCGATATTTATCCCTTTTCTGTAAAACATATCCACAGGAGGCAATCGGTTTTCGATGTAAAGATTTGCATTGACGCAAAGGCAAAATGAAATCCCTTTAAGATTTTTTTCAGCATGCTTCATCGCAAAATCCACATCTTCCTCCTGTGTGCAGGTGTTGTGAACCAGTAATATTTTTTGTCCCTCTGTGAAATAGGGCAACCAAGATTGCAGCGATGATCTTCCAGTTACAGGGAATGGGCTTTTTTCACATCCGAATTTTGACAGCAGTTTCAAAAAATCTCCACCACCTGTTTGGAAAAGTGTGTCCTCTGCCATTGTTTCCTGGTTGTGACAGGATATTACTTCTCCCGCAGATGCTTTGTTGATCCATTCGAAAGCCTTTATGCCAACCGTATAGGGAGCATGAGGTACCAGAGACGTTTTGAATATATTGGGCGCCAGATCTGCTTCCTTTTCACGGAATTCCATCCATACCTTTTTGTATTGCTCACTGAAATCATTGAAGTTTTCATCCTTGAATCCCAATACCTCTACAAAATTGTTCCAGCAAATTCTTCCACTTGATTTTACAAATAGACTATGAGATGTATTGCCGATATCCCCCACTGCAACAATCCCTCCTTGATACATTTCCTCTTCTGCAGCCACCATCATCGCCTGAATGACATCCATCGAAAAATCTCTCTTGTCTACAACGTCCATCAGAAAAGGAATGAGACCGGTATGTTTTGGAATGACGCCTTTGAGATGGCTTAATTCCAGATGACAATGTGCATTGATAAAACCAGGGCAAAGAATACCTTCGTATTTTTCGACTGCCTCATCATTTTCTTCAAATTCTTCCCAACCCATGATCTCTCCTTGATTCGTTGCTGTCAATACAAAATTGCCAGATAAAAATTCTGTTCCTGTAAAGATCTTGTTGGCTTTAAACTTGCGGATATTCATCAATTAAATGAAGTAACTTTGCGCACGAAATTAAAGATTATTACCCGGAAGATCTGGATCTGATTATGCTTGACAAACTGGAAGCCATAAAAGCCAAATTTGATGAAATAGGTATCGCACTGACCAATCCTGAAGTGGTCAGCGATAACAAGCGCTTCAGTCAGCTCTCAAAGGAATACCGAAGCCTTGAGAAAATTGTCGTGGCCTACAATCAATACAAAGTCCTCTTATCTGATATTGAATTCAACCGAGAAGCGTTGATGGGTGATGATGAAGAACTAAGAGACCTTGCAAAAGCTGAGACGGCCGAGCTTGAAGAAAAGAAAGAGGTATTGGAAAAACAGATCCGGAATATGCTCATACCCAAGGACCCCCAGGATGAAAAGAATGCAATCCTGGAGATAAGGGCAGGAACCGGTGGCGATGAAGCTTCCTTATTTGCCGGTGACCTTTTGCGTATGTATATGAAATACTGTGAGAACAGAGGCTGGAAAACGGCGGTTCTATCTGAAAGTGAAGGTACTGTTGGAGGATACAAGGAAGTGAATCTTGAGGTTACCGGAGATGATGTTTACGGAACGCTGAAGTTTGAAAGTGGCGTACACCGTGTACAAAGAGTGCCGGAAACAGAAGCGAGCGGCAGGGTACATACCAGTGCGGCAACAGTTGCTGTGATGCCGGAAGCCGAAGAGGTGGATTTTGAGATAAGGGAAAGTGATGTGAAGATGGAAACATCAAGGAGTGGGGGAGCAGGAGGACAGAACGTAAACAAGGTAGAAACAAAGGTTCAACTTACCCATATACCCACTGGAACGGTTGTGATCTGTCAGACCGAACGAACCCAGTTGGGGAACCGAGAAAAAGCCATGCAGATGCTGAGAACCCGCTTATATGAGGAGCAGGTCAGAAAGCAGGAGGATGAGATTGCCAGACACAGAAAAAGCCTCGTTAGCACAGGTGACCGTTCTGCCAAAATAAGGACCTATAATTTTCCCCAGGGTCGGGTTACAGACCACAGAATCGGAATGACACTGTACAATCTTCAGGAAGTACTCAATGGTAATGTTGGAGAACTGATAGATGCCTTGCAATTTGCTGAGAATGCCAGTAAGCTCACCCAATAGGGTTTTTGCAGAGTGTTTGCTGTAAAAAAATAATTTTCGGTTTTATATAAGTCTTAACAATATCCCGCACCCTTTAATCGTCTATATATTGTGCAAGGTTTGGTGCTGATTGATTTGTGAAATCCTTAACAGGTAAAATTTATGGAAACCTTTGCATCAAGCGTCTTACTACTAAATTAAGTTTTCTCATAAGCAGTTAGTTTTGGTTACGGCCCCTATTTCCATAGGGGCTTTTTTATTACCCAAATCAAGCCAATCGCCGTTCCAAGAGCATCTGCTAATCCATCCCACCAGGAAAAAGATCGATTGGTAAAATAAAGTTGATAGTACTCCATGACCATTCCATAAAACGAGCCTGACAGAAAAATAAGCAAGGCAGTGCCCAATTTGATTTTTTCTTTCCCGTGACCTGTGAAATATCCCCAGAAAATGGAAAACAGGAAAAAGATTCCAAGGTGGATAATCTTGTCATAATGAGGAATCAATTTCAGAAAGCTGAATCTACCTGAATGAGATGTGTCCAGCGAGAGCAACCAAAAAATAATACCCGTCCAAATAATGGACGGGTAGATACTCCTAAAGATTTTTTTCATGATTCTCAGGCTCCGATTAGGGCTTTATAAGCAGCAGCATCCATGAGTCCATCAATTTGTGATGGGTTACTCAACGTCATTTTCACCATCCACCCATCTCCATAAGGATCCTGGTTTACCAGCTCTGGCTGACTATCTAAAAGCGGGTTCTTCTCTGAAATGGTTCCAGCAACCGGAACAAAGAGATCGCTCACTGTTTTTACGGCTTCCACTGTTCCGAAGACAGCATCTGCGTCAAAAGATTTTCCGATGGAATCAATATCAACATAGATTATATCTCCAAGCTCACCCTGGGCGAATTCCGTGATGCCCACAGTGGCAACATTGCCATCAACAGAAATCCACTCATGTTCTTTGGTATAGCGAAGGTTCTCTGGAAAATTCATGTTCTATTTTTTTGCAAGTTTAGTTCATTATTTGCCATCCAGCAATTTTTGATCTTCACAAAGGCAATCTATTGATTACCTCCTTCTGACCATTTTTGCATCAATGATTCTGATCTTATCAAGAGGCTTATCACCTCCCTGCTTACCGGTTGTTTTGGTACCGGCAATCCTGTCGAGTACATCATACCCACTGATCATTTCCCCAAAAATGGTATAGTTCTGGTCAAGGTGAGGAGATCCTCCGGTCCTTTTATAAACTTCCCGGTGTGCAGGGGGTAATTTTCTTCCATTCAACCGATATGTCTCTACTGAATCCAGTGACTGATCCGTATGCACCCTTCCCTGGACTATGTAAAACTGAACGCCACTGCTTTCTTTTTTGGGATTCACATTATCTCCCATTCTCGCGGCCGCCAGCATTCCTTTTTTATGGAATAAGTCGGGAACAAATTCAGCAGGTAAGGTGTAGGACTTCATGAGATTGTTGGTATCGATTCCTGATTTGGTCTTTTCATCACCTGCCTGGATCATGAACCCGGAAATGATCCTGTGAAAGCTGATTCCATCGTAATAATGACTTTTGACAAGTCTGATGAAATTGTCCCGGTGGAGGGGTGTTGCGTCTGATAGCCTGAGAATCATCACTCCTGAATCCGTTCTCATGCGAACGTCTTTCCTGAGATCAGATTTTTTCACTTTAATGTTTGGCTGTGCCAGAGCATGCAGCTGCAATAATAAAAGCAATGGAAGCAATAAACGTGACATCAGAATTCGTTTTGTTCAAAGTAAAACAAGACATGGTCCTTCAAAAAATTATCCTGTTCCATCAGGTTCAAGGCAGGAAGTTCCTTGAGCTGCTCGAAATGTGGCCAGCCATCCTGATCCCAGCCGGCATGTTTGTAGTAACCACTTTGACCCAAAATGGTACAGACAGCCACATGCATGAGGTCTTGTTTCTGTTCTTTGGTGAAACGGTGTCCCGCTCCTCCTGTTTCCTGTATGCCAATCAGAAAAAGAATAGACTCCAGATCGGGTTTTTTACCAAACCTGGCCATGAGTTTTTCCTCTAATTTCCACCACCTGGCCTGAAGATCATCCGCTATCAACATACCGCAAAGCTAAAGCATCTCAGTCGATTGCTTATCTTTGCCAAAATTTTGCCGGCATGCTCCAATTGGCCTTCATTCGGAATAACAGGGATAAAGTGGTTGAATCTTTGAAGAAAAAGAACTTCAAGGACCTTGAATTGATCGACAGGATCATTGAGGCAGATGACAACCGCAAACACCTGCAGTTCCAGTCAGATGAAAAACTGGCCCAAAGAAATGCCGCTTCAAAAGAGATTGGAGCCCTGCTCTCACAAGGTAAAAAAGAGGAGGCTGAAGCAAAGAAACAAGAGGTCAATGCTTTAAAGGTTTCCATCGATGAATTTTCCGGTATCCTGGCTGAGGCAGAAGCCATTCTGGAAGGATTATTGCTGAGGGTTCCCAATTTGCCTCATGAGCTAGTGCCTGTTGGATTGTCGGCCGAGGATAATGAAGTTGTGAGAACCCATGGAGAAATTCCCAATCTACATGTTGGCGCTGTTCCTCATTGGGATCTGATCACTAAATATGATCTCGTCGATTTTCAAACCGGAGTCAAGATCACAGGCAGTGGTTTTGCTCTTTACAAGGGCAGGGGCGCAAAACTGCAACGTGCCATGATCCAGTATTTCCTGGATTATAATATTGCAGCCGGGTATACTGAATACATTCCTCCTCATGTGGTGAATTCTGCTTCTGCATTTGGAACCGGACAGTTGCCCGATAAAGAGGGACAGATGTATCACATGGCAACAGATGATCTCTATCTGATTCCAACCGCCGAAGTGCCTATTACCAATATTTACCGGGATGAAATCATCCCCTCTGCAGAGCTGCCCAAAAAGATGACAGCCTATACACCCTGCTTCAGAAGAGAAGCCGGTAGTTTTGGCAAGGATGTTCGGGGGCTGAACAGGGTGCATCAATTTGATAAAGTGGAGATCGTCTATATCACGCACGCAGAAAACAGCTATGCTGTGTTGGAAGAGATGGTAGCTCATGTTGAAAAACTGATCCAATCTCTCAACCTTCCTTATCGTATTCTCAGACTCTGTGGTGGTGATATGGGTTTTGCTTCTGCTATGACCTATGATTTTGAGGTATACAGTGCTGCACAGGAACGCTGGCTGGAAGTGAGCTCAGTATCCAACTTTGAGGCATTTCAGACCAACCGAATGAAGATTCGCACCAAAGATGAAAAAGGCAAAACACAACTGCTGCACTCACTCAATGGCAGTTCACTTGCTTTGCCTCGCATCCTGGCCAGTTTGCTTGAAAACAATCAAACGGAAAATGGAATTCTCATTCCCGAAGTACTCAGGCCCTACTTTGGTTCGGATATGATTGCCTGATCTTATCGCTGAAAAACTTCCATTCTTTTGTGCATTACGCTGAACCACAATGGCGGGATCAAGGAGAGTATCATCATGCCTGGATATCCTGTTGGCATTTGAGGGGCATCATCATGATGGCGTAATATCTGATATTTTCTACTGGCCAGATAGTGATGGTCACTATGCCTTGACAACTCAAATAACATCAATCTGCCAAGGATATGACTGCTGTTCCAGCTGTGTTCAGGCATAGCCCTTTCATATCCTTCTTCCGTCTGTTTTCTTTCCAAACCATAGTGTTCAATATAGTTCACAGTTTCCAGCAACAAAAATCCAATGGATGCAGCCGCCAGAAAGGCCAGCATGATATCGGTACCAAACACAAATTGAACCAGCAGTACGAATAGAATTTGTAACAACTGAAACTGGATCATCTGGTTGCTGAAATGCAAAACAGGTTTGCCTTTCTTTTTCTGATCATCGGCAGCGATCTTCCAAGCTGAGATGTATCCAAAGATCACCGTCCGAAAATAAAAAAGATAAATGGGTTCCCATTTACGGGCACTGCTGGGATCTTCTTTGGTAGATACATTTTTGTGATGACCCTTGTTGTGTTCGATATAAAAATGCATGTAGAGGGAAGTAAGCAATAAAGCTTTGGCCAGATTTCTTTCATGTAGTAAACGGCGATGTCCCAATTCATGTCCCACATTGATACCAAATGCTCCACAAAGCAGCCCCATGGATACTATCCTCCCCGTTTTTTCCCAACTGCTCAATCCCTCCTCCTGCATGGAAAACAAAAAGCATGCAAGGGCTGCATACTGAAGGGGTACAATGATGTACAGCCACCAGTCATACAAACGGTCCTCTTTCGCAATTTTCTCTTCCGCCTCTGACATATTCTCTTTGGAAAGGGGGATGAGCAATTCCATCAGAGGTATGAAGCCGAAGGCGTAGATCACTGGTGAAGCAATTAGCCATCCTCTTTGGGTAAAAGCCAAATAGGCCAGTACAAAAAGGCTGAAGGGCAATAAGAATTTCAAATGTCTTCCCTGCATGTTGTTCAGTTATTCGGTGGTTTCTTTTTTCATGGCCACCTTGTAAAGTACAAAGGCCATTGCAAAGAAGATCAAAGTTCCCAAAAGATAATAGCCTTGTTGACCCCATGCATGCACAATCATTTCTTCAAGGTTCAACAGGGCCAGCTTTTTGGCAATGGTTTCGTTGGCCGACAGAAACGCAACAATCACACCCGCAATGGCTCCACCGGCAACCAATCCGGTTGCAAATAAGTTGCCTTTGCTCAGATCATCTTCCTCCTGGTGTTCAGCTGACTTATTTTTCTTCAACTTTCCATCAACAAGCCCACGGATAGCCCCTCCAATGAAAATAGGGAGTGTGGTAGACAGGGGAAGATAAATGCCGATGGCAAAACTCAGTGCTTTGATACCGCACAATTCCATCACCACTGCTATGGCAACTCCTACAAGAACAAATTGCCAGTCGAGGTTAAAAGAAAGTATCCCTTTGATCAGTGTGGCCATCAGGGTTCCCTGAGGTGCAGGATATTTATCGGTTCCTATTGCATGGGTGATGCCGGAAGCCAGCATATCCTGGGTTGGGGTGTCCAGCAATTTAACAGTAAATCCAATGGCGATCGATGAAACGATCGCGCCGATGAAAAGAGCAATCTGTTGTGCCCTTGGAGTTGCACCCAAAATGAAACCCGTTTTCAGATCTTGTGATGTGGCACCGGCATTGGCAGCTGCAATGCAGATCATACCCCCAACCACCAGCACCATAGGCTCAAATGCCTTACCTGTCCAGCCTACCGCAATGAATACCAGACAGGTTCCCATGATTGTGGCAATTGTCATACCCGAAATTGGATTATTGGATGAGCCGATCAATCCTACGATCCTGGAAGATACTGTAACAAAGAAGGCCCCAAACAACACCACCAACACACCGATCAGCAATTTGCTGGCTATTCCATCTCCGGGTATTTGTGGCATGATGGTCATCAGCAATATTAACGCAAGACTTCCCCAGATCACGATCTTTACTGAGAGGTCTCTTTCTGTTCTGCTCACTTCCTTTTTTTCATTGCCTTCCGTGCGAACGCTACCCAGGCTTCCTTTGAATGAAGAAATGATGGTGGGAATGGTTTTGATAAGGGTAATGAATCCACCGGCTGCTACTGCACCCGCCCCGATCTGACGGACAAATGCCCGATAGATGGCAACCGACCAATCCGCAAACTGATGAGTTGCCGGGTCCCAGCCGCCAGGTCCACCAGAAGTAGCAAGATCCTTGAGATAGCCGAGTTTCACGAGCTGACTGGCCACCACATCCCCAGGAACAACGGTTGCCAGCAGGGGATTGAACACAAACCATGTTAAAACTGAGCCAGCGACCAAAACACCGGCAATTTTCGGTCCTATGATATATCCTACACCAAGATATTCAGGCGTGATCTCTCCACTAACCTTCGCTGAAGGCAGGTATTTATTTGTTTGTGATGTAATGAAGGAAGGCGTTTCGGCTACAACATGAAATACTTTTTGGAGAAAGGCATAAGCAGTAGCTATGCCCAAACCTGCAAATGCTGTTCTGGCAAAGTTGCCTCCTTTTTCACCTGCCTTCAATACTGAAGCGCATGCTGTTCCTTCCGGATAGGGAAGGGTTTCATGCTCCTTCACGATCAAGGCACTTCTCAATGGAATCATCATCAGGGTCCCCAGCATCCCACCAAAGACAGCCAGTACCAGAATGGTAATGTAATTGAAGTAATCAGCACTGGCTGCATCACTCAAAAATAGAAATCCCGGTAAGGTGAATACTACTCCTGCCGCTATGCTTTCCCCTGCTGAGCCTGTTGTCTGGATGATATTGTTCTCCAGAATGGTCGTCCGGAGAAACAACTTGCTCAGTGCTATCGACATTACAGCAATGGGAATGGAGGCGGAAACGGTAAGCCCTGCTTTCAGTGCAAGATATACCGTTGCAGCGCCAAATATGATGCCGAAACATGCTCCTGTGAGCACAGCCTTGATGGTAAATTCCTTCATGATGGTATCTGGAGCAATGAAGGGGTGAAACTTTTTATCAGCCATATATTTCTATTTGGGTTGAATAAATGCTTTACGTCAGTCTTTCATGAGTGTTTGCAGTTTCCTTGAAATGAAGAACAAAATCAGAGCTGCAGTTCCCGACATTACTACAAAGAGCATGAAGAAATCGTAATTGTTGCTGATGCTGTAACCCATGATATGTTTCGTGACACCGGCATCAGGATAGAGTGAACTCAAAGCGCCAGCCAGATAATTGGCAAATGCATTGGCGGTGAACCATACAGCCATGAGCAGTGAGGCAAATTTGATCGGTGCCAGCTTGTTCACCAGAGAAAGTCCGATGGGAGACAAACACAATTCTCCTGATGTGTGCATCGCATACATGCCAACCAGCCAGATCATGCTTACTTTGATGCCAGGCTGAACGTTGCTCACACCAAAAGCAATCCACAAGTATCCAATTGCGAGCAGAAAAAGTCCTAACGCCATTTTGGTAGGGGAAGAGGGATCGTTTTTGCCAAGCTTAACCCATAACCAGGCAAAGAAAGGAGCAAGTGTTACCACAAAGATGGAATTGAGCGACTGGAAGAAACTGGCAGGCACCACAAAAAATCCAAGATCACGGTTGGTTTGCTCATCTGCAAAGAATGTAAGTGATGCCCCGGCCTGCTCAAAAGCACTCCAGAAAAACACAACAAAAAAAGAAACCGTGAAGATCACGAGTACCTTGCTTTTCTCGAGTTTGGATAGTGTCTTGTCTGTGAATACAATGAGTGCTATGGTGATGATGGAAGCAGAAAGGAGAAATACCAGGTTGGTAAGCAGCGCTGTGCTGATCTCCAGACTTCCGATGTTAAAGCCCCAATGATCGATCTTTGCAAGTCCGGAATCCATATACAACAATCCCGCTGATAGGGCCGCAAACCCGGCCAATCCGGCCAAGGTGATGAACAGATTTTTGGTCCAACCCGGAGCATCAGCAGGAGTTAAACCCAATACATCACCTGCCGGATCCAATACATATTTTTTATGGAAAAGGTATTGTATCAGTACACTGAGCAGCATACCAATTCCTCCTGCCAGAAAAGCCCATTTAAAGTCGGCCGGATTTCCTGTATCACCAACCAGTCCGCAAATGAAGGGCCCCAAAGCTCCGCCAACATTGATACCCATGTAAAAAATGGTATAGGCAGAATCAATTCTGCTATCACCTTTCGGATACATTTGACCCACCAGTGAAGAAATATTGGGTTTGAAGAAACCGTTACCTGAGATCATGAATCCCAGTCCTGTAAAGAAAAGGAAAGTAGAAAGTTGAGGATCAGATGCATAGGTGCTTCCACAGAAATACAAAATGAATTCACCAATGGCCATCACCAATCCGCCTACAATGATTGAACGCTGGTTCCCCCAGTAGCGATCAGCGATATAGCCCCCCACCAATGGCGTCAGGTATACCAGACTGGTATAGCCTCCATATAAGTGAGATGAGAATTCTTTTGAGAAGAGAAGAGCCTTGGTCATGAACAAGACCAAGATGGCCCTCATGCCGTAATAGTTGTATCTCTCCCACATTTCCGTTGCGAAAAGCACTGCCAGTCCTTTTGGGTGCCTGTTGTTGGTGTTGGATGTCATGCAAGCAGTATTTGTTGATTGGCCTAAAATAAGCAATTTGTATCTTCGCCGCAGCATTTACCCCCCACAATCAGGGATTACCATGAACATACTTTTACTCGGCTCAGGCGGCCGTGAACACGCCATCGCCTGGAAACTCAAACAGAGTCCACTTTGTTCCCGACTTTTTATCGCTCCAGGAAATCCCGGTACATCCTCTTTGGGTGAAAATCTGAATGTTGGGGTGAATGATTTTGATGCAATAACCGATTATTGCCGGAAAAAAAAGATTGATATCGTTGTTGTGGGACCTGAAGATCCTTTGGTTAATGGTATTTACGACCACTTGAGGTCCTTCAAAGAGTTTGATGGTATGATCATTGTTGGTCCTTCTGCCTATGCTGCCCAGCTGGAGGGAAGCAAAGCCTTTGCGAAAGCGTTCATGGCACGTCAGGGTATTCCGACGGCTGCCTACAGAGAATTCACCAAGGAAAACTATCAAGAGGGCGTTGAATATCTAAAGCAGCATGATCTACCCATCGTACTCAAAGCAGATGGGCTGGCGGCCGGAAAGGGAGTGGTGATTGCACAGACCCATAAGGAAGCTTTGGAGACCTTTGCGGATATGATCCAGGAAGCCCGCTTTGGTGCCGCCAGCGAAAAAGTGGTAGTCGAGCAGTTTCTGAGCGGTGTGGAGTTATCTGTTTTTGCCCTTACCAATGGCCGTGAGTTTGTCGTTTTACCCGAAGCAAAGGACTATAAAAGAATTGGCGAAGGTGATACAGGACCGAATACCGGCGGAATGGGTGCTATCAGTCCGGTTCCATTTGCCAAAGGTGAATTCATGGAAAAGGTGATGGAGCGGGTGGTTAAGCCTACCATTGAGGGCTTGAAAAAGGAGCAACTGACGTATTACGGGTTTGTTTTCTTTGGGCTGATCAATGTGGGAGGAGATCCTTACGTGATTGAGTATAATTGCCGTATGGGTGATCCTGAAACCGAAGTGGTCATGCCCCGATTGGCTTCTGACCTTGTATTGTTATTTCAAAATATGTTCGAGGGTACATTATCGGGTACCAGGGTGGAAATAGATCCTAGGGCTGCTGCAACGGTTGTACTCGTAAGCGGAGGATATCCAGGAGATTTTGAGAAGGGAAAGTACATTTCAGGGATTGATCAACCTTTCACGCAAAATACAATACCCTTTTATGCTGGTATCAAAGAGGAGGGAGGACAGTTGCTTACCAATGGGGGCAGGGTCGCAGCTATTACCTCATATGGTAACAGCATCTCTGACGCTGTGTCGGTTTCTATGACTGCCATTGAAAACATTGATTTTGAAAAAATGAACTTTCGAAGAGATATAGGTTACGAGTTCAGTGCCGGATAAAAATTCTGATTGTTTATTGGGTTATTTGCCCCAAATTTGTAAAGCTTTTAAAACACTGACGGAATGGGACTTTTTACCTGGTTTACACAGGATATAGCAATTGATCTGGGTACTGCCAATACACTGATAATACACAATGATGAAATTGTAGTAAATGAGCCGTCAATAGTGGCTCTTGACAGAAACAATCCCAAGCAATTGCTGGCCGTTGGTAAGAAGGCGTTGCTGATGCATGAAAAAACCCATGAAAGCATTCGCACCGTTCGTCCTTTGAAAGATGGTGTAATCGCAGATTTCAATGCAGCTGAATTGATGATCAGGGAAATGATCAAGCTTATCTATCCCAAAAAGCCGCTCTTTCCACCCAGCTGGAAAATGATGATTTGCATTCCTTCGAGTATCACAGAAGTTGAGAAAAGAGCGGTACGAGACAGCGCTGAACAAGCAGGTGCAAAAGAGGTATATCTCATACACGAACCTATGGCAGCAGCTTTGGGTATTGGCATTGATGTAGCAGAGCCTATAGGAAACATGATCATAGATATTGGTGGCGGTACTACCGGAATCACCGTCATTGCTCTGGCAGGTATCGTATGTGATCAGTCCATCCGCATCGCCGGTGATGAATTTACAGCCGATATTATGGAAGCTTTAAGGCGATATCATAGTTTGCTGATCGGTGAACGAACAGCTGAACAGATCAAGATCACTATAGGAGCGGCCATGAAAGACTTAGACAACCCTCCTGATGATATGCCGGTCAATGGTCGCGATCTGGTTACCGGAATTCCCAAGCAAATCATGGTTAGCTACCAGGAAATAGCTGAAGCACTGGACAAGTCCATTTTTAAAATTGAAGAAGCGATTTTGAAGGCACTCGAAACCACTCCCCCCGAACTTGCAGCCGATATATACCGAAGAGGGCTGTACCTGACCGGAGGTGGTGCGTTGCTCAGGGGATTAGACAAGCGATTATCGAACAAAATAAAATTGCCGGTTCATGTTGCCGAAGATCCGCTGAAAAGTGTCGTGCGGGGAACGGGTATTGCCCTGAAAAATTATCAGAATTTTCCTTTCATCATGAGATGAGGTCAAATTTCCTAACTACCGAGGAGCCGCTCTTACATGCGTAACATATTTTTATTCCTAAAGCGGTACAGTATCCTGATCACGTTCATCGTGCTTCAGATTGCTTCGATGGTAATGCTTTTCAGTTATAACCGTTTTCATCAAACAGTCTATGGAATGTTCGCTTCCGAGGTTTCGGGAAAAATAAATCAGCGGGTAAACAGTATAGAAGTTTTTTTCACACTCCAAACTGAAAATGAAAAACTAAGGGAAGAAAATGCCCGACTCCGCTCCCTTCTGCCTTCCGGACAATTGATTCCGGATACAGCATATCGTTTCGTTACCGATACTTTCAAACTGGATTCCTCAAACCGAACACGACAGTATCGTTATCTTGATGCTAAAGTAATTTCCAACTCGGTTTTTTTACAGCAAAATTATTTGATGCTTCACAGGGGAAGCGACCAGGGAGTGGAACCTAATATGGCAGTCGTTACGTCCGAAGGAATTGTTGGAACTGTCATCGGAGTCAGCAAGAATATGTCCACTGTTATGAGCCTTCTGCACAAACAGTCGAAAGTAATTGCCGTATTGAAGAAAGGAAGTGGTTTGGGTGAAATCAGTTGGAATGGTAAAGATCCAAGATATCTTCAGCTTCTTAAAATCCCAAAGACAGTTACAGTTAAAAAAGGCGATACAGTGGTTACCAGTCCCTATTCAGATCGTTTTCCACCAGGTTCGCCAATTGGATATGTAGACAAAGTGGAGAACGATCTGGAGACCAATACCTATATCATAAATGTAAGGACGGCATCAGATTTTTACAGATTGGGGCATGCATATGTAGTTAAAAATCTTCTTGAAGAAGAAATGGAAGCCATGAGAAAATCTACAGAAAAACAATGAATCCACTCGTAAAAAATATCATTCGCCTTTTGCTGATGTTGTTTATTCAGGTGTTCATCCTGCAAAAGATACCTCCTTTGCACCAGTTCATAGTCCCCTACTTCTATTTTGTTTTCATCCTTTGGTTGCCATTCAGAATATCGAGAATGCAGCTTCTATTTGTATCTTTTTTAACCGGAAGCCTGCTAGACTTTTTTTATAAAACTCCTGGGCTTCATGCCGCTGCTTGCTCACTGATTGCCTACATCAGGCCCTATCTCATTACTTTGCTTCTTCCCAAAGAAGCAACTGAATGGGGAAGCCAGGAGCCTACTCCTAAAAATATGGGTGCTGTTCCATATTGGACATACATGATTACGATGACGCTTCTTCATCATTTCTGGATGATCTTGCTGGAATGGATGCAGTTTGGGAGTTTTTTATATTTTATGGGAAAACTATTGGCAACATCGATTCTTAGTATTTTCTTGATTATGATCGCAGATCTTTTCATGAATAGAAATGGGAAACTGCGCTGAGCATGCTTAACTTTGTTGCGTAAACCCTTTATTCCTCAATGCCCGTCTTCAATCAGTCACGTCAGAATGTAATTCGTGTTATTGTAGCTTTAAGTTTCATCATATTGGTTATCCGTCTGTTCTTTTTACAGATTGTATCATCTGATTATGATCTTATGGCTTTGGACAATGCTGTCAATAAAAAAATCATTTACCCTGATCGTGGAATCATTTTCGATCGCAAAGGGAGATCCATTCTGGAAAATACAATGACCTATGATCTGATGGTTATGCCCACCCAACTCAAGGGAATTGATACTATGGGCATATGTAAAATCCTGAATATAGATTTGAAGACATTCAAGGAACGATTGGTTGGGGCCATCGTCAAGAACGGCAGATATCGACCTTCTGTTTTTGAGTCTTCCCTGCCTGTTGATGTTTTTGTTAAGTTTCAGGAAAATATTTTTCGGTTTGAGCCTGGATTTTTTTTACAGGAAAGACCTATTCGATCTTATCCCTACAAGGCGGCTGCCCATATTCTTGGATATGTGGGAGAAGTAGATTCCAATATTCTGAGAAGAACGAATTACTATTATCAGATGGGTGATTATATGGGGTTGAGTGGACTGGAAAGATATTATGAGCCTATATTGATGGGTCAGCGTGGTGTTCGTTATCAAATCAAGGACAATAAAAACAGGATTGTAGGTTCATATGAAAACGGGAAATATGATTCAACTGCTATTGCCGGCAGAAACCTCAGAACAAGCGTAGATATTGAAGTGCAGGTTCTTGCAGAAAGGCTTCTCAAAAATAAACTGGGAGCAATTGTTGCCATAGAACCCAAAACCGGTGGAATCATTGCAATGGCTAGTGGGCCAACTTATGATCCGAATCTGCTTACAGGAAGTTTGAGGAAGACCAATTTTTCCTGGATGTTGCGCGATACTGCCAGACCATTGTTCAACAGGGCTATCAAAGGACAATACCCTCCGGGCTCAACTATCAAACCAACAGGGGCACTTATTGCGCTGGATGAAGGTGTGATAAGCCCTCAATATGGAATAGGATGCGGTGGATCTTATCTGGGTTGCCGAAGACCGATCAAGTGTACACACAATACTTCTGGCCATGCTGCCAATTTGAGAATAGCCTTGGCAAATTCATGCAACAGTTATTTCTCACATATCTACCGGCTGGCAGTTGATAACCCAAGACTGAGAGGAACGGTAAACGGATATCTGAGGTGGAAACAATATATGAATTCATTTGGATTGGGAGTTAAGCTTGGTATTGATCTTCCCAGTGAAGACAAGGGCCTGATCGTTGATACTTCTTTTTACAATCGTTTGTATAACAGATCCTGGAATTCATGCACCAATGTCTTTCTAGGAATTGGTCAGGGCGAAATGCAGGCCACTCCCTTGCAAATGGCCAATATGATGTGCATCATCGCCAACAAAGGATATTATTTTACACCCCATTTTGTTCAGTCAATAGACGAACAAAATTCAAGTGATACAATATTGGATCGATATAAGGTAAAACACAATGTAACATCCATATCAAGTGATATTTATGAGATTGTTCAATTGGGCATGCAAGATGTAATTGAAAGCGGTACCGGCCGCGTTGCAAGAATAGACGGTATATCAGTAGCGGGTAAAACAGGAACAGCTGAAAATTATGGAATGATCTATGGTAAGAGAGAAAAATTGAAAGACCATTCCTGGTTTGTTTGTTTTGCACCTAGGGAAAACCCAAAGATTGCTGTTGCAGTTATTGTCGAAAATGCGGGTTTTGGCGCCACCTGGGCGGGCCCCATGGCTGGACTCGTAATGGAAAAATTTCTCAAGGATACTCTTTCGGCCGCCAGATGGAAAGAAGTGGAAAGAATCGAGCAAACTGAAATTATCCTGCCAATTGTGAAAATGAAAAGAACCAGACTTGATTCATTGAGGCAACAAAAATTGAGGAAAATGATGAGTGAAAAGGTAACTGCATCATCTTCGCAGAAACAGGAAAAGAGGAAAAGTATACCCAAAAAGTCACTGGTTAACAGGGAGGCTATCAAAAAAAGGCATGAGGAACAACTCGTTTGAAATATCAAAAGGTATCGATTGGGCAGTAGTTGCTGTCTATATGATTTTGGTGATCACCGGTATTACCAGCATATTTGCTACAACTTATCGTGACGAGTCACTTATCTCAGGATTTCTCTCACTGAAAACCGATTATAGCAGGCAGCTGCTATATTTCGCTATCTGTGCAGTTTTGATCGTTTTTATCTTACTTACCGACAGTAAGTTTTTCACAGCTACAGCCAATATTTTCTATGCGGTCGGAATTATTTTACTTCTTTTGGTTTTTCCTTTTCATACAGATGTGAAAGGAACACAATCCATTATAAGATTTTCAGGATTTCAGTTACAACCGGCTGAGTTATGTAAAGTTTTTGTCAATCTTGCTCTTGCAAAATACCTTTCATCTTCAGTGAATTCATTTCAACAGCTGAAATCTCAATTGATTGCGGCATCTTTTGTCATTGTTCCTGCTGTTTTGACCATACTGCAAAGCGAAACAGGATTGGCCTTGGTGTATTTCTCTTTTTTTTTGGTGATGTACAGAGAAGGTCTTCCGTCCTCAATCCTTATTATTGGATTTTCTGTTGCATTACTCGTCATACTGACACTTTTACTGGACCAAAATCTCCTGGCAGCCATATTGACTTTTTCTGCTGCGGGATTTATCTATCTGGTTCGCAAACAACTCAAGAGAAATAAATCCATCCTCATTTACACCATTCTGATTTGGGCTGTATGTGTGGGTATCCAAAGGTTTGCAGTTCCTTACTTTTTCAACAATGTTCTCAAACCCTATCAGGTGCAGAGGATTTATTCTACGGTTGGACGTGACTTTGAAGTGGATACTGAAAATATGAGTGAAGATGATATAAAAAAGATGGAGGATAAGAAAAAGGCCGGAAATTACAATGTCAAACAAAGCAAGATCGCGATTGGTTCCGGTGGTTTTTCAGGTAAAGGATTGATGAAGGGTACACAAACCCGATATGATTTTGTGCCGGAGCAAAGAACGGATTTTATCTTCTGCACCATTGGTGAAGGTTTTGGATTCATGGGAAGCATAGTTCTTCTTGGCCTCTATTTGTTTCTTTTATTCAGGATCATCAGAATAGCTGAACGTCAACGCAGTGTATTCAGCAGGGCATATGCATATGGAGTAGCTTCTGTGTTTTTCTTTCATATTTTCATCAATGTTGGCATGACAATCGGTATTGTACCTGTTATCGGAATTCCTCTGCCCTTTATGAGCTATGGTGGTACTGCACTTATCACTTTCACTGTGCTTTTATTTATTCTGGTCAGACTTGATGCTGACCGTCAAATGATTCTGAGATAAATATCATGAAGATCATTACACTATCTGAGGGCAGCTTCACCATTGATCAAACAAAAATCTTTGTACCATTCTATACAGAGAAAGATGATTTGCAACTGAGACCCCGAGGAAGTCTATTGGTAGAAATTCAACCCTTTCTGGTAGAAACATCACGTGATCTGATTCTCTTGGATGCGGGTCTTGGATTTTCAGTAGATGGCACCCCTCAAATACTGAGAAATATTGCTGATGCTGGATATGCACCGCATGATGTATCGAAAGTACTGCTGAGCCATTTGCATCGGGATCATGCTGGTGGATTAACATACAAGGATACTATTTCAGGAAAAAGAGAATTGTCTTTTCCGAATGCTATACACTATATACATCATAAAGAGCTTTCATTTGCCCTTGAGCCCGGGAACAAATCATATGAACAAAACTATATTGAGATACTGGAAAATAACGATAAAGTAATATTGGTCAGCGATGAAGGATTGATTGATGGATACATCAGGCATCAGTTCAGCGGCGGTCATTCACCTTTTCATCAAGTATTTTGGATAGCTGAGAATGATGAAATTGTTTTCTTTGGAGGTGATGAAGCACCCCAATTGCAGCAAATGAAAACAAAATTCACTGCCAAATATGATTATGATGGTAAAAAAGCGATGGAGCTTCGCCAGCTTTGGTGGGAAAAAGGCAAAACGGAACAATGGAAATTTCTATTTTATCATGATATCAAGACACCTCAGGCAAAGTCAAGCATTTAAAAAAAAGATCAATTTTTAAGTATTGTTAGGTATGATACGATAGAATATATTAAAAAAAGAGGCCGGTTCTAAAGAGAACCAGCCGTTGCTAACCTATGAAAAACACCGAGATAAAAATACATTATAAAATTCTATAATCAAAAGCCTTTTTTTCTTGGCTCAATATTTCTTCTTTCATCCTGTCTTTTTTGGAATTCTCTCCTTACAAGGGACTTGAACTCGTCTTCGGCTCCAAAAACTTTGTTGGCACGCTCCTGGTTCATCACCTTTGAGAAGTCTTCCCGGTATTTCTTCCTGAGATCCAGCATTTTCTGTTGTCTCTCAAGATGATCTTTTTGCTTGTTTTCAACTGCAACCGTACGTAGTTCGTTACGGTATTGGTTGAAAACTGGCCAGAATTTCTGTGCCTCATCGGGCGTCAGATTCAACTCCTTTGTTATAAAAGCCACTTCCATGGCCTGGATTTTTTTCAATTCAGCAGCCCTGGATTCAGGATTGCCAGGCCTTTGAATTTGCGAAAAAGCCGATAAGGTAAATAACAGTGAAACCAAACTAAATTGTAACTTTTTCATAATCAATGGTTTATTAATTCATTGTTGCCATCTCATTACCTTCAGTTTGGTCGATGTATGATGAGATGTCTTTTTCTGGAATTTCTTTCAACATTTCTGAAATTAACAGGGGGCTCATATCAGCCATTAGATTGGACCCGGATGCTACATCCGTTTCTGAATCAATTACATCGGCTAAATGGTCAACCTCAACTAAATAAGTTTGAATGGATTCTACGGATAGTGTCTCATTTTCAATTGTCATCTTCTCCGCCGCAACATCCGATACATGATCTTTACCATTGTTGAAATATAAAACACCTGCAATCAATCCAAAAATACAAGCAGCAGCTGCATATCTTCTCCATTTTTTCCACATAAGCATGCTAACTACTTTCTGCGTTTTGACAGGTACCTTAACTTCTAATTGATTGAAATATTCATTTGGAACGGTATAGGGATTCTCTTTCTTCAAAGATTGCAAAAGAGGAGATATTTTTGGTTCAATCTGCTCTTTTTCAATGCTTTGTGATACTTTTTTCATGATACGGTCAGACAAATAAAGGAAATATCCATCAGGTACGGTAAATGGGGTGGTGTTAGATAGGTCAGCAACGGCAGGACTGATCAGTTCAATCTCTTCCTGTATAATATTTTTCATCAGCATAATTCCTCTTTTGGACAAACAACGATAGAGTAGGTTTAACCATTGAGTATAAATTCTTCAATTTTTTTTACAGCATGATGATAACTCGCCTTCAAAGCCCCTACGGAAGTATCCAATATCTGGCTCATTTCTTCATATGCCATTTCCTCAAAATACCGCATATTGAATACAAGTCTCTGTTTTTCAGGAAGTTGTTGTATTGCCAATTGCAATTTCCACACCGCCTTGCTTTCATCAAATCCTTTTTCCGCATGAAGTTTATTCTCCATGGTTTCAGCAACATCATCGAAGGATATGGAGGTTCTTTTTTTCTGTTGTTCCAGGTGAGTTAGGGACTCATTTACAGCAATACGGTATAACCAGGTCGATAATTTCGCATCCTCACGAAAATTATCCAATGCATTCCAGGCCTTGATAAAAACATTCTGCAGCACATCATCAGCATCTTCGTGGGTAACCACCATTCTCCTGATTTGCCAGTAAATTTTTTCCTGATATCTATTTACAATTCCGGTGAATGCAATTTCTCTGAAAGGTCCTCCCTTTTTGAATTGACTAACCAATTCATTATCGTCGCCAGGGGCATGCATTACATGGATTTCTTTCTTGCAATGGCCTTCTCAGCTGCAGTTACAATGAATTCCGTATCCAGACCATATTTTTTCAAAAGATCGGTGGGTTTCCCGCTTTCCCCAAAGGTGTCTTGGGTGCCTATCATTTCTATGGGAACAGGTCTGGATTTTGCAGCCGCCTGAGCAATGCTATCTCCCAATCCTCCCAGCACATTGTGTTCCTCTGCAGTTACAGCACATCCTGTTTTTGTTATGGATGCAACTACAGCAGACGTATCCAGTGGTTTGATAGTATGAATATTGATTACATCGGCATGTATCCCTTTTTCCTTCAGTATTCTGGCGGCTTCAATTGCCTTCCAAACCAGGTGCCCGCAAGCAAAAATACTCACGTCATTTCCTTCTGCAAATTGCTGAGCCTTTCCCACTACAAAGAGTTCATCAGGATTGGTAAAAATCGGCCAAACAGGTCTGCCAAATCTGAGATATACAGGGCCTTCATAATCAGCAATCGCTATGGTGGCCGCCTTGGTTTGATTATAGTCGCAGGGTACGATAACCGTCATACCTGGCAACATTTTCATCAATCCGATATCTTCCAGGATCTGATGGGTAGCACCATCCTCTCCCAAAGTGAGACCTGCATGGGAAGCACATATCTTGACATTCTTGCCGGAGTAGGCAACAGACTGACGGATCTGATCATACACCCGGCCGGTAGAGAAGTTGGCAAATGTGGTAGTAAACGGGATTTTACCTCCAATGGTCAAACCCGCTGCAATTCCAATCATGTTGGCTTCAGCGATACCGCATTGGATGAATCGATCAGGAAAAGCCTTGATGAAGGCATTCAGTTTAAGTGAACCTGCAAGGTCTGCAGTAAGAGCGACTACATTGGGATTTTTTTGACCCAGTTCAAATATCCCATCTCCGAACCCGCTTCTGGTATCTTTCTGACCCGTAACCTGTATCGATTCTAACATGAAAAGTTATTTTGCGCAAATTAATGTTTTTGAGCTTGTAGATAGGCCCGGCTCATCAATCTTTTTATCAATTCAGCCTGAATGCCCTCAGCTCAAGATGTTTAGGTTGTTCTGCTATATACTGTTCCCATTTCCAGGCACTGGTCATGATGTCCTTCAGTGAAAATCTTGGCTTCCATCCCAGTTCTTTTTCTGCCTTGTCATTATTGGCATAGATGGCAATTACATCACCTGGTCTTCTTTTCCCGATGGTATAATTTAGATTGATGCCGGTGCTTTCCTCAAAAGCTTTGATCGACTCCAAAACGGTTATACCATTTCCAGACCCGATATTGAATACTTCGCAGTTGTTTTTCGCTTTTCCTGCCAGCAGATAATTCAATGAAAGGGTATGCGCATGGGCAAGGTCGCAAACATGAATAAGATCTCTTATGCACGATCCATCCCTTGTGGGATAATCATTTCCAAAAACAGTCAATTGAGGTATTTTGCCAATGGCTGTCTGTGTGATCACAGGAGTAAGATTTTGCGGCCTGTCGATAGGTAACTCACCGATCAGAGCAGATTCATGTGCTCCTGCAGGATTGAAATACCGTAGCAGGACAGTATGTGTGTCTTTGCTGGAGGCAGCAAAAGACTCGATCATTTGCTCTCCCATCTGCTTGGTAAGTCCGTAAGGAGATTCCGCCTGCTTTCTGGGTGTTTCTTCTGTAACCGGAATTTGGTCAGGATTTCCATACACTGTGCAGGAGGATGAAAAAACGAAATGGGGTATCCTGAACTCATCTATACAGCGAAGTACATTGATCAGAGAGCCCATGTTATTGTGAAAATAAAGCAATGGCTTTTCAACGGATTCACCTACAGCTTTGTAGGCAGCAAAGTGAATCACTCCTGCGATCATATTATTCTCTTCAAAAATAGCCCTGGTCTCATCGTAATTGCAAAGATCAACTTTATAGTTTTTAACTTTCAGACCGGTGATTTTTTCAACACCTTCCAGCATACCGATGGTTGACCTTGAATTGTCATCCGCAGAAATTACATCGTATCCGTTCTGAATCAGATCTACCAATGTATGCGAGCCTATATATCCGGTTCCGCCCGTTACCAATACGGTTTTTTTCATAATAATCAGTTGATCAGGTCCATCAGGTATTTTCCGTAACCGCTTTTGAGCAAGGGTTCAGCCAGTTTTGTAAGTTGTTCAGTATTGATGAACCCTTTTCTCCAGGCAATCTCTTCAATACAAGCCACCTTGATCCCTTGTCTCTGCTCAATGACCTGAATGAACTGAGATGCCTGCATCAGCGAATCAAATGTACCGGTATCCAGCCAGGCGGTTCCTCTGTCGAGCACAGAAACACTGAGCTTACCCCTTCTGAGGTATTCAAGGTTCACATCGGTGATTTCATATTCACCGCGGGGTGATGGTTTGATGTTTTTTGCAATCTCCACAACCTCATTATCGTAGAAATACAAACCCGGAACCGCAAACTTGCTTTTGGGTTGGGAGGGTTTCTCTTCAATAGAGATGGCCTTCATGTCTTTGTCAAATTCTACCACACCATATCGTTCAGGATCACTGACTTGATAGGCATAGACAATACCGCCGTCTGGATTGGCATTTTTCTCAAGGGTTTTACCCAATCCCATGCCATAGAAAATATTGTCACCCAAAACCAGAGCACAGGGATCATTGCCGATGAAATCAGCGCCAATGACAAATGCCTGGGCAAGCCCATTGGGAAGGGGTTGTTCTGCATAGCTGAAATTCAAGCCAAGATGGCTGCCATCACCGAAAAGTTTTCGGAACTGCGGTAGGTCCTGAGGAGTAGAGATGATCAGGATATCCTTGATTCCGGATAGCATGAGAGTTGACAGCGGATAGTAGATCATGGGCTTGTCATAGACAGGCATGATCTGTTTGCTGATGGCATAGGTAATGGGGTAAAGACGGGTGCCGGATCCCCCGGCCAAGATGATGCCTTTCATATTACAGTTTGTGGCTACAAAGATGCCTCTTTTTTCTTTTCAACAATATTTTCAGCACTTAACATTGGCTTAACGGGAAGGTTACAATTGGTTAACATTACGGTAACCCTGTTTTCACGGTGCCATCAGACTTTTGCAGCACAATTACTGATATGTTGAAAAAGTTGAATATACGTATAGTGCTGGTCTCAATGTTCGTGTCATTTGTCGGCTTCTCCTATGCTCAGAAATTGACAATCAGCGGTAAAGTGGTGAACAATAAAAATGAAGCCATCCCCGGTGCATCTATCCTGGTTGAAGAGACGAAGAAAATTGTGATGGCCAATGTGGACGGAGCCTTTCTGCTTTCACTCGATAAAGGGAGAAAATACAGTATCACTGTCTCCAGCACCGGCTACAACAGCAAGGCCATTGATGAAATAGTAGCCACCGGCGCAGATGATGCGCTGATCGTGGTTTTGACTCCCAAGGTAACCACTGGGGAAAACATAGTTATCCGCTCCACCAGACGCCAGGAAAGTACAGTGGCACTGCTTACTTTTCAGCGAAACAATACTTCTTTGGCAAGTGGCCTCGCAGCGGATTTCATACGTCGCACACCAGACAAAAATACCGGTGAAGTTTTAAAACGTGTGAGCGGTGCTTCCATCCAGGATAATCGTTTTGTGGTTGTAAGAGGGCTTTCAGATCGGTACAATTCAGCCATGCTGAACAGTGCCTTGATGCCATCCAGCGAACCGGATAAAAAAGCATTTTCATTTGATCTTTTTCCCGCAGCACTGATTGATAATATTGTTATCAATAAAACAGCCACTCCCGAATTCACGGGAGAATTTTCAGGTGGACTGGTTCAGGTGAATACAAGAGACATTCCTGTAAAAAATGTTTTATCTGTAGGATTTGGATTGGGGTATAACAGTCAGTCTACATTCAGGAATTTCACCAGCAATCCCAGAAATCGCTTTGACTGGCTTGGGTTTGATGATGGTACAAGAAATCTCCCTGATAGCTTTCCCGCTACTGCCCAGGCATACAGGGCCTTGGGAAAGGATGCTGCAGGCGTTAACAAACAAATTGAGCTGACGAAATTATTCAGGGGTGATGTCTACCAGCAACAAACAACTACGGCAGCCCCCATCAAGAATTTCAATCTTACATACGCGCAAACCCATCGCTTCAAAAACGGCGGACAGCTCGGAACGTTATTGGCAATCAATTACAGGAATGCCATGCTCGTTTATAATGCAGAGAAAGCCTTTTATGAAGCCAATGGAAATGTAGTTTTCAATTTTGACGATATCCAGAACAGATATCAGACCAATACCGGTGCAGTTGCCAACATAAGCTATGCAAAAGGTAAGACCAAAATATCTTTCAAAAATCTCTTCAATCAGCTTTACGAGGATAATTATTATACCCGCACAGGCTATAATACCAACCGTTTGAATGATATCCGCTTTTTTTCATCCTATTTGAATCAGCGATCACTTTTCAGTTCACAGCTCGAAGGCGAACACCAGTTGTCGAACAAAGGAATACGCTTCAAATGGAATGGGAATGCTTCATACAATTGGAAAACGCAACCTGATCTTAGAAGTGCTATTTATGCCAGAAGGATAAACACAACTGAGAACTTTGAAATTGATCCGGATGATACCCGCAGATTTTATAGCGATCTCAAAGACTATAGCTTTGGTGGAGGCGGGCAACTGGTGGTTCCTATGAATTGGGGGGGTAAAGATAAGCAGACCCTCAAATTGGGTGGTTCCAATCTGGTTAGGATCAGGGATTTCAGGAGCAGGATCTTCAGATACAACATTACCAACTTCAATTCCTTTGTTGCCGCAAACAGCTATAAGCCTGTGGAAACAGCTTTTCTTGCAGACAATATTGGTACCAACAGTTACATCCTGGAAGAATTTACAAATAACCAGGATAGATATTTTGGGGTTTCAATACTCAACGCAGCTTATGGAATGTTTGATAATAAGTTTGGAGATTTCAGGTTTATCTGGGGGCTGCGTGCTGAAAATTTTCAGCAATTGCTGACCAGTAAAAATCAGACAGGGAAGAGAAGTGTAAGGCTCACTGAGAAATGGGATCTCCTTCCATCTTTGAATGTTGTGCTCAATGTTGGCGACAAACAGAATATCAGGTTATCTGGAAGTCGGACCGTTGCAAGACCTGAGTTCAGGGAGATTGCGGAGTTCGCGTTTTTTGATTACGAAATGAATTATGGAGTAAAAGGGGATACGGGTCTTCTCCGCTCTTCCATTCTCAACTACGACCTTCGATACGAGCTTTACCCCAAAGCCGGTGAGGCCATTACCATTGGTGCATTTTACAAGGATTTTACCGACCCAATCGAGTTCAGGTTGGACCCTGCCAGCAACGCTGATTCCAGAAGATATTTTTATCAAAATGCACTCAGGGCCAGAACCATCGGGTATGAAATTGAAATAAGAAAAGGACTTGATTTTATCACTCCCGCCTTTAAAAATCTAAGCTTCTTTGGAAACTACACCTATCTCAGATCTGAAGTTAGTTTCAATGACCTGAGCGCTGGCAACAAGGAGGTCAAAGCCAACCGACCGCTTCAGGGTCAATCACCTTACCTGATCAATGCAGGCCTTCAGTTTACTTCAAAACAATTTAATGCCTCTGTTCTGTACAATAGGGTTGGTGAGAGATTAGCCTTGGTGGGTAATGATGAATTCCCCAACGTTTATGAAAGACCCAGAAACCAGCTGGATATTCAGTTGTCAAAAAGAGTCATGAAGGAAAGGGGAGAATTCAAAATCAATTTCGCTGACATCCTGAACAATGCATTCTATTTCTATGAAAATCTCGATGTTTCAACAGCTTTCAATAAAAGAGTAGATCGAATGTTCAATAGCTATAAACCAGGAGCAACGATCTCAGTTGGGTTTACATATGATTTTAATCTCGATAAAAAATAAAATTTTTTAAAAACAGCAATTTATGAAAAGAGTCATTTTGGGTTTAATGGCCATTTGCAGTCTGACATTGGGATCATGTATCAAAGTGAATTTTGAGGAGATGATCACCAACAATAACGCCGGAGGAGGTGGAGCTACTGATCCTCAGGATCCTGCTTCCAATGGAGGTGTTATCCAGGGTATACTTACAAAAGATTATTATTTGCCAAAAGGCAAATACACCCTTAAAGGATATGTATATGTAACAGAAGGTAACACACTTACTATTGCACCCGGAAGTGTAGTCGTGAGTGACATTACTGAGAAAGGGGCATTGATCATTGAAAGAGGCGCAAAGCTGATTGCGGATGGTAAAGTTGACAATCCAATTGTATTTACAAGTGGAAAAGCCATTGGTCAAAGAACTCCAGGCGATTGGGGCGGTATTATACTTTTGGGTAAAGCACCTACCAATCGTCCTTTGGATCCTGCTCCAGTTGTTGAAGGTGGAGTAGGCCGTAAATATGGCGGTACTGACCCCAATGACGATAGCGGAATCCTTCGTTATGTAAGGATTGAGTTTGCCGGTATTGCTGCAGAGCCAGGATCTGAGATCAATGGACTTACACTCGGCGGCGTAGGTTCTGGTACTACAATTGAAAACGTACAGGTCTCATTTGGCAATGATGATGCGTTTGAATTTTTTGGCGGTACTGTTAATTGCAAGAACCTGATCGCATTCGCTACAGCCGATGATGATTTTGATTTTGACTTTGGATATGTAGGTAAGATCCAGTATGGCATTGCCTGTCGGAAACCTGATTTTGTGGATGGTGGAGATGCAGGCAATGGCATAGAGTGCGACAATGATGGTTCAGGTTCTTCTGCAACACCGTTCACCAGACCCCAATTGAGTAATTTTACTTTTGTGGGTCCAAATGGAGCTACCGGAACGGCAGCCAATCACAATTTTGGCAATCGTTGGAGAAGATCGACTCAATTTGTACTGCGTAATTCCATCATGATCGGATGGGCAAAAGCAGGATTCTCAATCGAGTCTAGAGCAACAGCCGAATCGTATGTAGCAGGAACCTCTGAATTCAGGAACAATCTTGTTCATTCCAATACTGCAACTGCCATGTACCGATCTGGTGATGCAGCTTCACAGGCCATTATTCTTGCCGCTGCTATACAGGCCAAGGCAGAATCAGAGGGTTGTGTTACACTTACTTCAGGTGATGATGCCCAGCTTACATCACCATACTATTCCACTTCACCCAACTTTTTACCCAAAACAGGTTCTCCTGCTCTGACCGGCGCAGCCTTTGCAGGTATGAATCCTTTTTTCACTGCCACTGCATTCAGGGGAGCCATGGGTACAAACAATTGGACTGACAAGTGGACCAATTGGGATCCTCAGAATAAGGCATATTAATCAGAAAACCGTACCTCAATTGTTTACAACAGCTATCCAAGAGATAGCTGTTGTAGTTTTAGGGGGCAAGTGGATCATAAGAAAAAGCTATTTCAAATCCCTTTTCAAATGTTTCTTGATTCATGAATCCCAGTCTAAACTTTTTTTTCTGGGGAGTTGGCTCGCAAATGGTATAATGCTTTCCATTGAATTCGACTCCTTTCCCAATGGGCTTGTCTAGTGCGATGCCCAGATTTACATGATCCGGATAACTGATTACAATTATGGGTACCATATAAAGTTTCGTAAGTAAAGCAAACATCAATGATGATCTGTCTTCACAGTCGCTTTTCTCGGAAAGGATTGTTTCTTCCGGCGACATTCTTTTTTCACCTCCATAGATCGTGCTGTCAGCTTCATATTGAAAACCAGATCTTGTGAATTCCATCAGATAGGAAATGCCTTGTTTTTGATTCATGTCCTTTATTCTGTTTTTCAAAGCCGCAATCAGACTTTCTTCTATGTTTGAGCTGAATGGAATGCTGAATTGATAGCGGTAATCCATCACAGGGTAATTTTTAAAATATTCCTTGCCGT
>Ga0315901_10000074_pt1 | contig 135987 bp, 108 predicted proteins | sample LakEriMetagenome_10_FD_203761 | JGI IMG/M metagenome (GOLD analysis project Ga0315901, IMG submission 203761) | Freshwater fungal communities from buoy surface, Lake Erie, Ohio, United States - Buoy 2 MA116 | ecosystem: Environmental > Aquatic > Freshwater > Lake | place: USA: Lake Erie, Ohio... | reverse complement strand
CGAGGCATGAGTCTTGTCATGAAAGAGGTACTGCCTGAGACGCGCGGGCCGATTGATTACTCCAAGCCCATATTCCAACGTAACATCTCGATGATAACGGTCAACAGACCAAGGTATATCGACTCCGACGCGATTGCCGAAATAAAGTCAGACATCACAAAAATGATTGCAAGAGATCCCTCCTTAAAGGATTTCTCGTTCACTGAAGCTAAACTATTTGACTACAAGAGCAAAAACGACGGGGTCGTTCTGTTTTCTCAGCTAACGGCTAATAACTACCCGATGATGCTCATGCACGTTGTTGTTTCCGGAGATCAAAAGTCTTATATGCTGACCTATACAGATCTCGCCGCTAACTTTACGAATCCAGCCAATTTTGAAGCCGCTTGGACAAGCATGACGTCTATCACTGTGCCCGGAGTCCCTCCGAAGCGATTTGAGAGGGAGGCGATCACCGCAGGACTGGCAGGCGGCGGACTGTTAGCGATACTTCTACCCTTTGCTATAATCAGGTGGCGTAACGCCCGAAAAATAAGAAAAATTGCGGATGAACTACAATATGATTGGGATCACGGCCTTGTAAAAACTGATGCCGATTACAATCTAAGTTCCATCCGCGACCTAGAATCCACAAAAGTTATCAGATACGTTCAGAAGGAAAAGAAAGGCCAGCTTGTTCGTCGCAAAGCTTCAAATAGCGAGTTAGACAGCGTTGTTGAATCAGGCATCAAAACATCCAATGCCAAAGACTCATTTGTCAGCTCCGTGGACAGCTTCAGTACCAGGCACAGTCGATTCGGATAACTTCAACTGCCGTGCTTTCCTATATAGCGGACTTACTTTTAGACCATTCGTAAATTGTTTGTGGAGTTTTCAGCAAATCCCTAGCTGGCGAGGTTTTCGATGCCTGACCCCATGAAGCTCTTCTTGGCTCTAGCAGTGCTGAGCGGCCTCTACGCAACCACTTTGCGAGCAGAACCTTTAAGCAGTCGGCACCCAAAAGCGGATCTTGACGTCCCAGCCGAGTAGAAACATAATCGGAGCATCTCATATTAGGTGACCCACATAGTGTCACGGACGGATTATGCTGATGGTTAATATTGAAGGTCTTGGAGCAGCGCCGGTCGGAACCATTTATGGAATCGGACGAAACTACGCTGACCATGCACGCGAACTCGGGAATCCGGAGCCTTCAGAAGAACCCGTCGTCTTTCTCAAGGCTGCGTCTTCAATCAGAGGTCTAGAAAACAGTGTGGTCGCTTATGCAAACCAAACCCTGCATTATGAAGCCGAATTAGTTGTCCGCATCGGACAAATCGTAGCTCTCGGCACCGAACCTCAAGGCTGGAGTGCGATTGATGCGATAGGGCTTGGCATCGACCTGACTCACCGCGACAAACAAAGTGAATTGAAGGCCAAAGGACTACCTTGGAGCCTCGCCAAGAGCTTTGCTGGTGCCAGTATTGTCACACCAATGGTACCGGCTCAAGCGTGGAGCGGAATCACAGATTTTCAGTTTAATTTTTACCTTGAAAACGCGTTGCGACAGCAAGGCGACACCCGGAAAATGATTTTCAGCGTTCCTGATATTATTCGATTCTTGTCCAGGACGAATAATCTGTTGCCTGGTGATCTGATATTTACAGGAACGCCGGCTGGAGTCGGACCCATCGGACCGGGGCAAACATTTCGCTTAGAACTATGTAATCCCCAACGAGCGTGGACAGGGCGCATGTAATCATTAGCGGGCCAACGCGGCAGCTCCGAATAACGACTTCAAGTCCTGATCATTAAACGCGAGGCCGAGACCACCAAAAGGAATAGGGCCCTTTTGTTCTTCGTACGTAATAGGATTGCGGGTTCTCGTTATATCATCCAGACCTGCCATGAGGTACACATGGTCGAAGAACAGGACTTGCATATAGGCTTTCAGCCTAGCCACGCGTCGCCATTCGTTGTCGTAGCTCTTGAACTCATTAGCCTCGAGAGAGAATCTAAGCTTGTCTCTGAAAAAATGAAGATCCGTTGCAATCCCGCCTGTGCTCTCAAAAAGGCCAAGTCGAGCCGTTAAAAAATACCAGCGTTTTCCAAGTTGTAAGTTAACCCTGAGCGCCCTTTTTTCTGAGATTCTCTCGCGTGTCTTTGCAAAAGCGGGGGCATCACCCTGCGCGCCTTCCTTATCAAGATCTTCCGTTTTGGTATCCCGAACGGTCTCTTGGGCATCCGTCATACCAACGAGATAAAATCGATCGGGTCTCGTTTTGAAAATGACATTTAGATAACTTTGCCCCGTTTTATCTCTCCGCGCCTCATTATGAGCATCAATCGTTATTTGAACTTTGGTTGCGGGACCTAAAACGTCACGCAAATCCCGAACTGCACCCTCAATCTCTTTAATGGCTACGTCATCATTGACAAGCTTTCCTATGGTGCCCTCGCCCTTTTCAATTCTTTCACTGATCAAGCGAATGTTTTTGGTCGCGCCTTTAACTTCCGCCATACTGTCGTCGAAGGATGCCAATATACGATTGAGGCGGTCTCTATTTGTGTCATCCAAAACTTGGTTTAAATTGCCACTGAAGGTTTTAAAGTTAGCCAGGGTCTTATCAAGATTTTGTACGATATTTTTGAGCGACTCCTCACCTTCCATGGTCCCCAGAACATTTGAAAGGCGTTCGGTGATCTTCTTAACATCCTTTCCGATCTTACCCACTAAACCCATGACGCCCTGCATGTCTATCTGATCTTCTGACTTCGGAATAAGTCCGCCTTCAGATATGTATTCGCCGGTATCCTCAGGTCTCACAATTTCCAAGTAAACATCACCCAGTAAACCACGAGTTCTCACTTCCATCGAACTACCCACCGGCAGCTTAATATTCGCGTCAACCTCTACAATGATCTTAGTGGTATTTACAAGAAGCTCGACCGCTTTCACTTTTCCAATTGTAACACCGTTAGTTTTAACGTGAGTCTTTGGAATAATGCCAGCAGCGTCGCGCAAGATCGAATGATACTCCTTACGTGTTGTGTCTTTTAACATGTTAGGGTTCAACACAAAAAGCATGTATCCAAGCGTGAACAAAGCCACGATGGTAAACACACCAACCTTGAACTCAGTACCTAACTGTTTCCACATAAAATTCTCTCCACCATTACCGTCGGATTATCGGTCGTCCTGGTCCCGTCTTTAGTCCGACGCAATGGTCTGACTTTGGCACTATCACAAAAACTCCATTGGCCCCTCGACTTTACCGCTAAAAAACTGTCGAACGACCGGATCTTTTGACGATTTAAAGTCATCGGGCGAACCGGCTAATGCGATTTTTCCTTTATACAAAAAAACAATATATTCCCCAGTCGCCAAAGCAGCTTTCAAGTCATGAGATATAACTATTGATGTAATGCCCTGAATTTCCTTATTTACGTGCACAATAAGCTCATCAATCATTTCTGAAACCAGCGGATCCATTCCGGTCGTTGGCTCGTCGTACAAAATAATATCAGGCCGACCAACGAGCGCCCTGGCAAGTCCGACCCTCTTTTTCTCACCCGTGGAAAGTTCAGTCGGATACTTGTGCTGCATATTTGGCAGACCAACCTGTTCCAGAACGCTCTCAACTCGCTTCAGCATTTCAGGAAGCGATAAATTTGTGTGCTCTTTCAATGGGAAAATAACATTCTCACCGACCGTGAGAGAGTCAAAGAGTGCGGCATGCTGAAATAGCATCCCAAATTTCTTCCGGTACTGACGCAATTGCTCATGATCAAACTGAGTTATTTCATCACCATCGACAACAATCTGACCTTCATCAGGTTGCAATAATCCCATAATGTGTTTGATCGTGACAGACTTCCCTTCGCCTGACTTTCCAACAATAAACGTGATACGCCCTCGTGGGATCTCTAAATTCAAATCATCGAGGACCACGCGCGCACCGAACTTCTTGGTGATATTTTTAAACTCAATAATTGCTGACATTTCACAACCTCAACTGAAAATAGGTAATGAAAACGTCGCATAGCAAAACCACCAGCAGCGTCATCACGACTGACATGGTCGTCGCGCGACCAACGCCCTTTGCTCCGCCACTGGCTTTCAGCCCATATCTGCATGCCATCGCAGAAATGATTATTGAAAAAACAAATGCCTTCTCGAGACCATTAAATATATCGCGAGGCGTAACCATCCACTTGATCCGGTCGATAAAGATTCCGACATCGACATCAAAAACCGCAACACCTGTGACGAAAGCGCCTATCGTCCCGATAAAAATGAAGATGCCGCAAAGCAGCGGCATAATGAACATCGCTGCAACAACTCGCGGCACTACCAAGTAGTTAACAGGATCAACCGCCATCGCCTCCATGGCATCTACTTGCTCGTTAACTTTCATCGTTGCTATCTCAGCAGTCATTGCTGAACCAGCTCGTCCTGTTAAAAGAAATGCTGTCATTAATGGTGCCATTTCCCTGGTTAGCGCTTTACCAGTTGCAGCCCCCATTATGCTTTCTGCACGAAAAATCTGGAATATACCGCCGATCTGTAACGCAAATACGGCTCCTGTAAAGAATCCGGTTAATAAAATAATGTTGAGTGACTGATTACCTATGAACTCAAGCTGCTGGAATATCAAGTCCCACCGAATCGGCCTTCGCATCGCCTGCTTTGAAATTTCGACAAGATAAAGACAAAACGAGCCGAAATCCGTCAGAAAGTTCGTAGCCCACCTGCCGATGGACTCCACCCTACCCACCACGGGCTGTCCTATGGAAAAAATGATTCCACGAACTGTCATAATGATATTCCTGCTTCTATAAAATCTGTTAGATATCTTATGACTAGTTTATCTCGCTAAGCAGGTTAGCTTCACTAGGCAGAATCTTCCGGCCTATTTTGAAAAATCAATGACGGCCATACAATTCAGAAAAATCCAAAATACCCTTCATGGAATGAATATCGGCCGTTTGATCCTCGATTCTTATGTCCCACATCGTTCGATCACCCTGTGACTTTAGGACTTCAGTCTTAAGACTTTGAACGACAGCATCTTCTGCTTTGGCTCGTGTCCGAAGAATAGTATTTTTATCAGTATCAGATGTATTTAAGTCAGCGATTACAGGGGCAGGCAGGCACCTGTTAAAAACTATACCGTCTAGCTTATAGCCCATTTGTACTAATTCCCTCGTCAAAGCTCCTGCGGCACGTGCCGCTGCCTTATGCGGGGCAGCGACAAGAACGAAACTCGTTGAATTACGCTTCAATATCTCAAGCACGCGCTCACCGGTTCGATGGAATCCATCGATAACTTCCTGCATAAGCAAGACAAATTCGCCGAAACTACGCAATGCGCCAAATCCTGTAACGCTCGTGATTCCACCCATGAGCTTCTCGCTTAAAGCCATCACACGTCCCAACCCAGCACGTCCAGCTAAAACCACTGGCTTCAATAAACGCGAAACGACCTTATTTTCAACAAAACCTGAGAGGACATTAGGACGGGCCAAAAAGTCTAAGGCATGTGAGTCGGGCGGTGTATCGAGAATGACCAGATCCCATTCAGCACTTTCGGCAAGTTCTTGAAGGCGCGCTAATGCCATGTATTCAAGTGGGCCACTCAAATTTGTCGATGCCGCAACGTAGAGCGGATCTCTTAATATTCGGTCTGCGATATGAGGTGACGGCGCATGCTTTTTAACCATGCCGTCAAAAACTGCTTTTTGATCGAGCATAGCTGCAGCTAAACTACCCCGAATTTTTGCGGATTCCGGAAACACAACGGGACGCAACTCATGTCCAAGCTCAATACCCAACGCAGCTGCTAAACGCTTTGCAGGATCAATGCTCAGTAAAGCAACCTTTCGACCCAGCCTAGCCGCGTGGATGGCTAGAGCCACCGATGACGTCGTTTTTCCGACACCGCCCGCACCAATAACGACAATAACGCGCTGAGATTTGAGCATGGTCTCAACAATAGTTCCATGAATAAGACTGTCAGAACCCATTGAGTTATGGTTATTGATAGTAGGATCGTTCATACCTGATCAACTCCCTCCGCTAACAAAGACACAACCGTATCGTATCTTAGAGGCTCCTCGATAGCACCTAATTCTGGTAGACAAACCACGGCAATATTTTTTACGGAATCCCTGGATTTGAGACCAAACCTCAAGGTATTCAAAGCTTTGTCTTGTCGCTTGATTCGCTCTCGAAGGAAAATATTTGCAGCATTCTCCGAGTCATCATCTTCAAGACTCGAACGTTTAACACAGCGATTCATAACAATAGCATCAACATGAACAGGAGATCGCGATTCCAAAACTGGAAGAAAATCTAAAGCCTCGCTTACAACAAGATCCTCAGGGGTAGCGACGTATATCGTCGCGCACTGACCAGGATCTGCAAGCCAGGCTTTTACTTTTTGCGTTTGCTGGATAATAGGACCCGCTAACCCAGAATTGATGACTGCGTCAGGTGTTGTCATTAAACTAAGAAAGTGCCCCGAAGCGTAAGAATCCATAATAACTAGGTCTGGCGGGTTTTTTGCTAAATTCACTGCATAGTAAATTCGACCCAAAAGCATTAATTCTGCAAACCCAGGAATTGCTGTGAAAAAACTATGTACCATTTTGTTCGCAACAAGAACTTCCAGCAGGTTTGATTTCATTAGGTGCTTCGTAATGAAGTCTTTAAAATTACCGCCTGCAGTGAAATTAGCCAGCCCTAAGTTATCGACCCAATTCTCCTCATGAGCGACACCGTCACGACCCAGCAGAGGGCCAATCTGACCGACCGCCGATTGCTCTACAAGTAGCACCCGCAACCCGCTGCGGGCGGCCCATAACGCAAGCGAACTAGCTAGCAACGTTTTACCAATTCCACCCTTACCGGTTACCAAGATAAATCTTCGGTTAGACGTCAAACGTCTCGCCCAGTCGCTACTCATAGCGTTACGACCTCACGACGGTAAGATAATACCGTGGAAGAATTTTCTGATTCGCAGCTGACTCCATCAGCTTTGTAGTCGACCGATTATGCTCAGTTGTCTGAGCTGTTCTTGTGAGCACTGCAGCGACATCTTTACTACCCGCATCTATCCGACTTGTATCATATGACACAATAAAAACATTATCTTTTACGATCGGAGCAAAGATCTCCCAGTACCTCAGATCTCGTCCATCCCGCAAACGAAGCGGCGCTTGGTTGAAAGCCGTAACCCGGTTTTCAGCGCCCATTACCACAGGTCTAGATGGCCCATAATGACCCGAAGAGACAATCTCACCATCTTTCTCAAATAGACTGAACGACAGCATGATGTCGTCCATTCTACCCGCCAACCCCTGACCGGCTAAGAACGACTGAACCTGATTTCTGATATCAATAATATCGCTTCGAGCCTGACCCATCATCCCAATCAACTCGCGGAAAACCAATGCCTGAATCATAAGAAGCATGGCTAAACGATCACGATCGAAGACATCGCCCTTGATGCAGCAATAAAGCACTAAATACTGTGACTGCGTCCAATTTAGACCCAGATACCAACTTGCTTCGCGCTCTCTTCTTAATTTGCCATGAAGATTAATTCCAAGCCACTGGACAGGATCAAAAAAGGTGCCGCCCATCACTGAAAAGTTTTCCGGCATTAATCGATTTGATGCCTTTAACCCATCAAAAACAACACCGGGCTTATGGGCTAGAAGAACCCCTAGTTGCGCACCGAACCGATCTAGATCGCGTTTAGCGCGTTGAAATGTCGAGAATCCCTGAGCATCGATGGCGTTCAACACTATGAGCCCAACCGTCTCACCCCCTGCCCTGATCGGAACAAGGCATTGCATGCCCTCCATAACGCCACTCTGTGACTCCGCTGTCCGAGACGACGCGCCTTTGGCGGTTGAATGGATGGTCTGCCCCTCCATTCTGGTCGAGTTGACTGGTATTGGATCTGCAAAAACTTGCGTTGCACCTAGATCCACCGATTTTGCGCCCTCGTCGGTTGAATCCATACGGCTAACGCCGGCCTGCCCACCCTCGTCCCGCACATAAGTATCTACGTTGCTCACATTCATGTGCAAAATAAGCGTTGACCGTATCGTCATATAAGGCGCTGCAGATCGAAGCAAACCTTGAGTCTGAATCTGAGATTGATCAGTAAATAGCACAATATCTTTTTTTGACGCATTCTGAACAAAGACAACGACTGGGGCATCTGGGAATATCGCTTTAAGCATCTTTATTGAATCGTCAACACAACTTGTGATGTCAGACTCTGAGTTGAGGGCTGAAATCATGTAGTCCATGTGTTCCATAACTATCGCCGGCCATGGATTTTCAATCACCGCGATACTAGACGCCATATCCGTTACAACCGGTTTACTCGCTTCGAGACGAACGTTAGCCTTAGCCATAACCTTTTCGATATACTCCGAGAGCCCTGTCAGCCCTTTTTCCGTTGCCATCTTGTGCGCAATATTCAAGTAATCACTTCTGCGACCTGTACCAGACCGCACTAAGTGGGATCCAAACCATGTGTAGATGAGTATCTCAACTAACTTGTTAGTCTCTGTTTTTGCAGACCTAAGCGCTTTGTCGTATACAATTTTTACCCCATTGGCCCTGACCATCTCTAGAACGCGGGCTCGGGTCAACGTCAAGACTGCTCGCTCACCTGTCAATAGCGCATCTTTGCGACCGCTTTTCTTGAGCATGTCAAGCCACCTGTACATCTCGTCATTCCTTGCAAGCTGCCGCCCAAACTCCACCTCAAATAGCGCCGGAAACAACACAAGAAACAGCCTGACAAAGTCGCTCTGCCAAGCAGGAGTGTCATCACCAGAAAACTCCACAACCCACTGCTTAATAAGTCGGGCGAAATGAGCCCTAGTTTGATCATCCTCTCCCCGAGCGAAATAAAGCATAACGCTTATCATCAAACTAAAAAAATCAACTCTGGACCCGCTCTTCTTTCGCCGCTTTGAAAACTCCTCACCAACCTTCACAAGGTTTTGACGCTTTCCTTCAAGCAGCATTCCAAACATTAATATAGCCATTGACACAGCACTCAACCAGTTTCTGATTGGTACGGTTCGCCTAACCTCTGCGTACAACTCAAACTGGCCACCTAGCTTGCCAGAGCACAAATCTAAATACTGTTTGAACGTCTTCAACGTCGCATACGAAAGACGGTCTTGGTCAGCATCCATTTTTTGCGATGCTTCTCGCACGTGCAAAACGACATCGTCGAATCTACCCTTGATGTAATCAATTGATGAAGCCCGCATTAACGAAACATAACCAGCGGCACGCGTATAATTTGCCTCTTGTGCGATACGTTCAGCTGTGTCAAAAAGCCTGTAAGCGCCAGCAATGGAGCCAACCTTGGCAAGTTGCGCACCTCTGTCAGCTGCAATTTTGATCGCGATCGAAATCGAAGTGCTCCCACGAATCAATTGATTACGCGCATCCAAGTGAGAAAGACGTCCAGCCCACAAACCATGTCTGGAACCGATGAGCGACGATAAATACATTAGCTTTGAGTAAGCAAACATCTGCTCGGTTTTTTGCCCATGTCGCTGCCAAGTTGTCCACACCTTCTCAACGCCAGCATTCATCGCATTTTTTTGAACTCGGCTCATAAGTAGATCATAAAAAAGAACACAGACGTATTTTAACTTATTCAAAAACGTCACCGGCGATAACTGCATCCCGGCCGCCTCGAGACCTTTCAATATTATCGCTGTTGCATCCGAAATATTTCCACAGACGATGTGAAGTTGCGCTGCCTTGGAAGCGACCACTGCGAACTCCGCCTTTGACATCGGCTGTTGGAGAAGTTCTGCATATTTGGCAAGCGCTACTTTAAAATTTGTCTGACCGGCGTTTACATCAGCGAGACGCTCAATCAAACGCCTTCGAAGATTGGGGTCTGACAAAGAGTCTTTTGATTGCTCGACAATATCAAGAGCGATTCTAAAGTAATTGCTAGCCGCGGTCCAACCCTGCTTGACTTTCATAGCGTCACCGGCTGCGAGATTGTATTTCAGAGCCAGCTTCTCGCGCTCGACATCGCCAGATTCCACATCCCTACTTCTATTCAAATGCTGGGCCACTGAAAATAGCATCTGATCTTTCGGACGCTCGATCGTACTCAGCAATTGCGACGCAATGAGTCCATGTAATGACTTTTTTTCGATTTCATTAATGTCATTGTAAATTGCATCGCGGACTTTTTTATGGATAAACATATATGATTTGCCCAAATGCTTAAGATCTGGGATCTCTGCGCTACGCACGATCATACCATCATCCATGGCTCGCTCTATTAGACGGACAACGTTTGATGTCGAGTTCTTGCCGGCCAACAGCAATGTTTCGTACTGAAATGATAGACCACAAGTCGCAGCTGTTCGAAGAATCGAAAGATCAGGCCCTTTGTATTCCCCGAGGCGTCCTAAAACAAGATCCACCGCAGTCAGTCTGACTTTCGCGCTTTGAACCTCGTTAATATCCCACTTCCAACCCATTTCACTTTGATCCATCCGGATTAGGTCAAGGCCAACCATTCGTCGAGTAAGCTCAACCAAACGAACCGGAACACCACCACTTCGCACCAAAAGATGATTCACTAGGTCAGCATTTAGATTTTTGGTCTGGCGGAGCATAGACCCAACCACTGATTGACAGGCCTCGAAATTCAAGGGGCCTAGGTTAATTTCTGCATATCGCAGTTTTAGGCCACGGAATTTCGCGAGAAATCGAGCAAATGCTGAATCGTCTGTTGCCAAATCACTTCGGCAACCTATGACCAAATGGAATCTCAACGAATTTGAATTGGAAAAAAATTGGTCTATTAAAGCAATGCTTTTTTCGTCAGCCCAGTGCACGTCGTCAAGAATCAACACAAGGGGTTGATTTTCAGGAACCAAGCATCTCGTGAAATCACTAAATGCCTTTGCAAATCGCGCGTACTTTTCACCCTCAATATCAACACCATCGTCGGGCTCGCTAATATCAAGAAGATATGGTTTCAAGCCAGGTACAACGCTACCAACGAGGTGAGAGTCAGGACCGATAACCTGCTTTAGACGTCTAGACAGTAAATCGGCATCGACAGGTGACGTCTTAGCCATTCGAACTAGTAACTCGTTAAATGCATTAGCAAGCGCGTTAAATGGCAATGCATTCTCGTGCTGCGTAAATACACCGCTCAAGAATTTTATTCTCTGCGTTGCCAGAATACCCTGGAATTCATTGAGCACGCGAGTCTTACCCATACCGGACGCGCCAGAAATGACTGTTATTCGACCTCTGGCTTTTACCTCAGCTACCTGCTTATACTCTGCCATTAATGACGCAAGTTCCTGTTCTCGCCCCTGAATAGGCAATTGAGCGGACACTGCAAAAAACTTGTCTTTCAACGCAAGCGGAAATAGCGGCACCGAGGACGGTTTTCGCTCCCAGATAGATTTCGCTCGCATTAGATCTGCAGACAAGGAAAATGCCGTCTGATATCGATCGTCTGGTCGCTTAGCAAGCAATTTGTGGATAATTTGCGCAACAACGAGCGGGACGTCCGGGCGGATGGTTTGAATAGGCTCAGGTTCTGCTGTTTGATGAGCCCGCTCAAGAGCTAGCCGATTCTCCCCGCTGAATGGCGCGTGACCAGCAAGGATTTCGTAAAGAACGCAGCCGAGAGAGTAAAGGTCTACGCGGTGATCAGGGACCCCAAATCCGCTGGCCGACTGCTCTGGGGCCATATATAACGGAGTACCCGCCTTATCTTCAGATGCTCCATCATCGCGCCCAATGACTGTTCCAAGTCGCGCCACCCCGAAATCTAGCACGCGAACGTGTACGCCCCGATTATCGCCAGGAGCTTCGCTAATAATGATATTATGCGGTTTGATATCGCGATGGATGATATTCTTACCGTGGGTGTAGTCCAAAGCATCCGCAACTTGTAAACCCACCTGAAATAAAAACGCTAAATCTTTTCGCCCATCATCACGCAAACTGTCCTTCAGATTTTTACCGCGTGCATAATCCATGACGATGTAATATCCGTCTGTAAAATCCTTCGACTCTTCGCCCTGGAATATACCTAGCTCGTGGAAGGCGATAATATTCGAGTGATAGAGCTGACTCATGAGCGCCGCCTCTTTTTGGAAGCGCATGAGATCAGCCGAGGACATTTTTTTTGAGCCCTGAATGAGTTTAATCGCAACATCATTTGACGGATCGTCGACGTGGAATGCGCGATACACTGCTCCCATGCCGCCACGCCCGAGCTCCTGCTCAATGCAATAGCGTTGTCCGATCCACTTGCCTGTGAATCTATTGGCAGATTCGCTCACGGGACCTCCATTGGTTACCCGGCTCCCAAGAGAACAATGATTTCCGTCGTTTAGACTCTCATCAGTCTTTCGGTTAGATGGAAAAAAGCATGAGCTTTAAAGCACATCTCGCGCTTTGACGGTGGCGGCGCTTAAGTGTAACATATCCTAAGGATTAGTTTTTTTTGATTTTTTTGCGACGCTGCTTGCCAGTTTTATGGCCAGCCACTCGCGGATGCGACCACAGGAGTCTCCACATGATCAGCACCACCACGACATCCGAGGTGAGTTTAAACAATTTCAAAAACGCGGGACCTGAAGACATCAGGCATTGCAAAATAATCGGGACCCTAGGCCCATCCTCATCAGATGAAGCGACACTACGAAAATTGATCCACGCTGGTTTAAACGTTGCACGTTTGAATTTTAGTCACGGCGATCACCAAATGCACAAGAAAAATATTGAACTGGTGCGACGCCTTTCGCAAGAAACAGGCCATCCGGTGGCCATCTTGCAGGATTTGCAAGGACCAAAAATCCGCTGCGGAAAGCTTTTGAATGGTGCTATCGAGCTCAAAAATAACGAATCATATACTTTAGTTTTTGGCGTTGAACAGACATCTGCGAAAGTCATCCCGATTGACTACAAAGATTTAGTGAAGGATGTGGCACCCGGTCAGCGAGTGATGATGGACGACGGCAACCTAATACTTCGCATCGAGTCCATGGATAAACAGTCTGTGGTCGTCAAGGTTGAAGAAGGCGGAATTCTAAAGTCGCGTAAAGGCGTTAATTTTCCGGACGCAAAGCTATCTCTACCAGCAATGACAGAAAAAGACAGCCAAGACCTATTGTTCGGCATACAAAATGGCGTTGATTATGTTGCTCTCTCCTTCGTGCAAGATCCCACGGATGTCAGGGACATAAAAAAAATGATCCAGGCCATGGGTTCAGACATACCCGTCATTGCAAAAATCGAAAAACTCTCCGCTATCAGTACAATTGACCAAATAGCGCAAATCGCGGATGGACTCATGGTGGCTCGTGGTGATCTGGGAGTCGAAGGTAGTGTTGAACGAGTCCCTGGCTTTCAGCGCACCATCTTAGCGGCCGGTGCAAGACACTCAAAACCCGTGATCGTGGCTACTCAAATGCTTGAATCCATGATCGATAATCCCAAGGCAACTCTTGCAGAAGTAGCTGACGTCGCAAATGGTGTTCTTGACGGTGCGGATTGTGTCATGTTGTCGGGGGAGGTCGCTTCAGGAAAGTATCCTGTTGATTGTGTCGAGACCATGCAAGATATCATTCGCGAGGTTGAGCATTGGACGTTTAAGCGTCCGGATCGATATTCTATGGACGACATGGATTCCACGACCCCTTGGGAAGACCACGAGGCGATCGCAAGGGCTGCATGCGAAGCCGCCGACTCACTAAATGCAAAAGTTATCATAGCGCTAACGTTGACCGGTAGCATCGCAAGAAGTATCGCAAGATGGCGCCCTAAAACGCCCATTGTAGCAATCTCTCCCCGTCCAGAAATTGCTCGTCGTATGAGTCTCATCTGGGGTGTTTACGGAATGCAAAATCCGCTTTTTTACAACACCGACGAGCTTCTACAACAACTGCCTGAACTGCTAAAAAAACTAGGACTAGCCCAATCTGGCGATACAGTTGTGATAACTGCCGGCATTCCCCTCAACCAAGCTCGAGCCACAAACATGGTGAAAATTAACGTAATTCCCTGACAGTCGTGCAAATAAACTCTACACAGCAGAGAAGGCTTGAGGCCGTGGCAGTCATAGTAAAAGTGTCAAAAAAAGAGACACCTGAAGAACATGTAAAGAGCCGACATAATAGCCTTTTTGCCAAGGTACAAACCTTGCTTCAGTCATCCCCGTTCGGGTCGAGCATAAAGTGTTTTGAGGTTTGGCAAACGCTTGGGAGAGTCCATGACCACGTCTAAAAGCGGTTTTTTTAGAGTCTTTTCAGAGGTTTTAAGCCCTCTGAAATCTAGTCGCACGCTTATCCCCCTCTTGCTTATTTGCAGTCCGATACTCATACCGATCAGCTGTAAAAGTTTGAATGCGCCCTCACGAACAAAAATCGACTCAGGCGAATCGATCAATCAGAGCAGCCAAAATAAAGTCGAAGGAGTATTCCATACGTTCACAAAAAAAGCGGGCACGAGTTCTGGCGGAGCTTGCACAGGAACAGCTGTGAGCACGACTACGGCGATCACGGCTGCACACTGTCTCTTTGACAAGGGTGATCAGGTAGATAAGAATACCGGCAAAATTTCTGGCAAGCAGTACTGTATTAGCAATGCGATTTATAAAGATGTTTGTTCCTCGGAACTATATATCTTAGCCAATTATCCAAGACTTGAACAATCCGGAGGACGGGGCACCGACCTCGGATGGGTTGTGTTTCCAGAGGGTACATTCAAATATTTCTTCCCCATGAATGCGGGCACTTTATCCGTCGGTGACGAAATTGTCATGGTGGGATATAGCGAAGAAAAACTCGCTGACAAAAGTAATGGCTCAAAGCGATTTGGATGGAACAAGGTCACTAGCTTTCAAACCGCGGCCAGATCCGACATATTCACAAACTACGCCAGCCGTTTCGAAAACGTCGCCGTGTCACCCGGTGACTCTGGCGGACCTCTGATGAAAGACTGTTTGATCAGCGGCGTCGCGTCCCGCATGACCGAGGAATCTAATAAAAAGAGCATTCACACGAACCTGACTCACTCTGAGAATGTCGCTATACTTAAATCAGGGCTTGGCGGAGCTTATTTTTGTGGTCTATCCGGAAGTGACCCTGCCCGTTGCCCAACGGAAGCCATGTATGTTCCTAAGCCAGGTGTCAGTAAAACATCCCGCGACTTCCCATGCTACGTACCTGCCCTAGCGCAAAACCAAACGCCAGATTCGCAGGGTACACCTACACCGCAGCAGCCCCAAGCAGTACCTACAAAGCCGTTCCGAATCTATGCGGCATTGACTGAGTCCAACGACTTACTTATCCGAGCAGACGAGCGACTGAGCGAGGCATTTGTCTGCACTGGACAATCGGCTCAAGCAGCCAATAGTTGCAGTAACAAAACATCTGCAATGTGGGATGGAAGCCAGTTCAAGATAAGGTTAACACTACCCGGCAGCCGTGGATCAATTGTCTTCATAAAAATTCAAGGCAAGCGCCAAAGAGATGGAATCTCATCCGCGCAGACTATCAAGGTAACGAAGCGGTAAAGGAACGACAGGATAACCTCCCGTCTTACGCCACTTTACCGTCAGCGGAACCCAATAAAATTGGGGTTTCTGACGATTCATCTAATCGACAGCTGCTTACCCTATTGCGACCAAGGTCTTTGCTTAAGTAAAGCATCGAATCTGCTGCTTTAACAATGTTTTCCGGGGCCCCACTAAAACGACCATCAACCCAACACAAACCGAGACTAGCCGTAACTGATATTCTGTGGCCCTGGAATTCAAATTTTGCAGATGCAACCTCTGACCTGATCTGATCAACTTTATTGATTTGCTCGTGAACATCCGAACCATGAAGAACGAATATATATTCATCACCACCATACCTCGCCGCATAATCAAACTGAGACATGACAGCGCTGTCTCGCAGTACCCTGCCAACCCCTTTGATGATATGGCTACCCACCATATGATTGGTCGTGTCGTTGATTCGTTTGAATTTATCCAAGTCCATCATAACCAAAGCAAACCCTCTGTCCGCCAACTGCGCGACTGATAACTCGAACTTTTTTAGAAATCCACGCATGTTGGCAAGGCCGGTCAGCTCATCCGTAAGAGCCAAGCGATGCAGTTTATGAACTGCAGTTCTTAGATTATCAGTAGCGATTTTTAGGTTAAATACCGTGATGAGCTTAGACTTTAATATAATTGTACTTAAATTTACTGAGACAACATCGTCCGCACCGGCAAAAAAATTATCTTCTGCCAGACGATCAAAACTATCGCTTACGGGTGCCAACACAATGATTCCTGTATGACGATCGCCATCAACACGACGGATACGAATTACAAGCGCCTCGGAGTAAGCACTAGGAAGACCAACGGTCATCACAATATCAGGATGATTCTGCAAATAGTAACTGTAGGCAGCTTTGACATCATCAATAACTTCGAAATGGCCGGCATGCTTATCAAGAGAGTCAACCAAACTAGATTTAAGCAGCATGCCTTCGTTGCGATTGTGCGCAACAATCAGGCCACTCATCTTTCTAGCTGGAACTTGCAAAACCATAAAAACCCCAATTCAGGCAAAAACCCGTAACCTCCCGTTGGGTATCGACATTTTTGCTGAGCGCATTACAATAAAAGCAATCCATGCATTTAAATTCAATAGTTTCGGCCGGTTGTGCTGGCGCCACATCCGGCACACCCAAGACCCGAGCTCGCCCTATCTTTAGGAGATACGGCCTTATCCGATAATTCCAAGGTCAAGATTCTCCTGAGGTTATTTGAGCTTGGAAAAGAACTCGCCGTTTAAAGATTCGCGTCCCCCAATGCTTGTTGCCGATGTCGTGAAGCCATCGGTGTCGAGACGCTGGAACCTATTCAAGTGGATGCTAATAGCCTCGACAGCCACGAGCCTCACCGCATTAATCGTTATCGTGGCTTGGCTGAATAGCATTGGGGTATTTTCGATTGACGATGAACAATTAAGAAAACTCCAAGAATTCTCTTATCACGACAACTCAATCATCTACGATCGCCACGGAGCAAAGCTCGGTGAGTTTTTTGAAAAATATCACATATTTGTTCCATATAGCGATATACCGCAACACTTCATCGACGCAATCGTCGCCATCGAAGATAAGAACTTTTTTGAACATAGCGGAGTGGACTTTTTAGCTATTGCTAGAGCCAGTTTATCCCGCTTAAAAACCGGACGGATTACCCAAGGCGCAAGTACAATCACACAACAGCTCATAAGACATCAATATCTAAATAAGAATAAAACTATTGAACGCAAAGTTTTAGAAATAGCACTAGCGCTCAAGGCAGAAAAACACCTTAGCAAAGAAAAAATATTGGAATTATATGTAAACAATATGTTTTTAGGCAATGGAGCGTACGGAATTGGAGCTGCGTCAAAAAGATATTTTGGCAAGAACGCGCGCGATTTGACAATGGCGGAAAGCAGCTTGATAGCTGGCCTCTTTCAGTCGCCAAGTCGATACAATCCCTCCCGACATCCAAATCGAGCAAAAAAACGTCAGCTACAGGTTATCGCCGCCATGAGTCGACTACACAAAATCTCGACTCAACAAGCCGAGACTATCAAAAAAGAACCTCTTCAATACAAGCCATATACATTCATCAACTCTCTTATGGCGCCATGGTTTGTTGATTATGTTCATGATTTCATGAGCAAACTACCTGATCCAAGCCTAAAAAATGCAATACGAAGTGGACTTCGGATACATACAACACTTGACTCGTCTCTGCAAAAGCTTGCTGAGCAATCCATTCAATCACACAACTTAAACTTAAATGACCTCAGTCAACGTACAGGCAAAGTAAAAGACAAAGAGTCTGGCAAGCTCAAACATGCGACTGTTGAAGCCTCAATGCTAGTTACAGACCCAAGAACCGGAGAAATCCTTGCTATGGTTGGAGGACGGAACTACAAAACCTCTCAGTTTAATCGGACGGTAACAGCGATGCGATCACCAGGCTCCGCTTTCAAACCTTTTGTTTATACGGAGGCGCTTGCAAAAGGATTTAAGTGGAGCGATGTGATCTTGGTATCACCCGTAAATATTGAAAACTACCGCCCAAAAAACATGAAAGACGATTATTTAACCGAAACGACCATGCTACGCGCATTTTATCGCAGCATGAACAGCCCCACGATCGAGATAGCTGCAAAAATTGGACTCGAATCGATTATCGATCGGGCAAAATCTTTAGGAATACGAAGTCCTATCAAAAACGAATTCGGCTCTGCCCTTGGATCGTCTGATGTTACGATGCTAGACCTAGCGCGAGCCTATGGAACCTATGCTGCAGGGGGTATTCTTACAGAATTATCGCCAATATCGAAAATTACTACATCCGACGGTAAAGTTATTTGGGAGGCACAAAAAGTCACTGAACGCTCAAAACGCGTTCTTAACCAACAACTTTCCTATCTGATGGTTGAAGGAATGCGGTCCGTTCTTTCTGTGGGCACAGGAGCTCGCAGCTCTGATCTTGCTTCGAACGCTGCCGGAAAAACTGGAACTAGTAACGATAGCGCTGACAATTGGTTTTGTGGATTCACCCCAGACCTTGTATCCATTGTCTGGGTCGGGACCGATGAACACGCTCCTATCATGGCGAATATTTCTGGCGCCTCAATAGCATTACCAATCTGGGATCAGTTTATTCGATCTAGTCAATCCATAAAGCTTCCAAGGCCTTTTGATAAGCCCGAAGGTATCGTAGAAGCCCAGGTACATCCGTTGTATGGTTATCGTATCGACAGAGGCACTAAGATGTACTTCTTTGGCAATAAGCTACCGGAAGAAACAGAGTCGGCTCTTGAGAAAATTGAAAATTCCGGCTCGCGAGGTTACCGCAATGTTTTCAGACATTAATAGATTGCTTATGCCAAGACTTACATTTTGCGTAATCGCGCTTGCGCTAATCGCCGCCAATCCCCGAGCTGTTCTCGCGCAAAATGCTGATGAAAAGCCAAAAACGCCACCGAGCTCTGTCGCCTCTCCAAAAATGTCGCCAGAGGAGAGCTGTAATAAACTTTACAGTAGATTTATCACAGTGCTCCAGGACCTTTGGAAGCGCCGATCATTGGAACTCAAGGCAGAGAACACGGACGGCTATGCGATCATCGAGGATTATACAACAGATCACTGTAAGGAGGCCGATAGCCGTGGCCCTATGATCTCGATGCTTGCAAGAATCCTGAATAGCCACTCAGGTAAAATTGGCGTTATTCTTCCGCTCAGCAAGCAGCCGCATCTTCGCATGGTCACAGACGCTTTCGAAGCTCACGCACGGGCCCAGGGACTCGACCCGAAGAAAACATTCATTTACTTAGACACAAACGAAAGAGACGACAAGGTAATACAAGGGCTAGCGTCGCTTGTTTTTGAGCACCGGGTTACGGCAATTATCGGTGGCAGCGAACCTAAAGAAGCAGAGATTTTACGCCAGTGGGCACCAAAGATAATGGTGCCTACATTTATCCTCGGAGAGCCACCCAACAGCCCCTCCATTAATTTTATTTATTACGCTCACCCCACCCAAAAAGCACTTGCAAAAGCTGCCGTTGATGCGAATGTGCGCTTTGGTCACAAAAAGATTTCAATTCTCAGCCCCTCGGACCAACATAGCGATAGATTTGTAGCTGCATATACTGAACTAGCTAAAGCAGCAGGGCTTAATATCCTTCATCACGTTAGCTATGATCATAAGCGATTCGACCTCATGGAGGCAGCAGCTAAAAAGATTTTCAGACTCGACGGGAGCGATCGCCAGGACGAATTGAAAAAGCTTTATGAAACGGCTAAACAGCACGCGAAGGAAACTAACACAAAATTCAATCCCAAAATGGTGGCCCTACAAGCCGATGTCCAGCAAGACGCAGTTTTAATTCCTGATACATTTAAGACCGTTCGTCACTTCGCAAAAATATTCGCCTTCCTTGGAGTCCGAAAAATTCCGCTATTTGGCCATTTTGAATGGAGAAGCCCCGGAATACTAAATCCATGGGACGCCTTCATGACAAACTCATATTTTGTCGATTTCCAAGGACCATACTCCGGAATGCCAGATGCTATTAAAGTCCAGACGGCTGATTCTCCGTTTTTTCTACCAAATGACAAAGTTGAACAAGCTGATTTCGCCATGCTAGGATGGCGCGCCTCTGAAGCGCCTCTTTTACTTGCTCAGAAACGAAACGACCAGCGACGAAAGCTTGATCGACAAATCCCCCGAAAGCAAAGTCAGCCGACCGACATCGCTTTTGATTCCAACAATGTCATAATCTGGCCGACATATATTTTTAAAATATCAGGGACTGGAAAATCGGGTAACATCAGCCTCGTTAGCCCTTGAATTTGCGCCCACCTTCAAAGGACCACTTTCGACCTGAACAACGTCATTAATGAGACAGCCGATAAAGTCATCATCCGTGCCGTCGATACGAGTTAACGGTAATGACACCTTACCCCCAGAGATAATTGCTCCGTCAGCAGACTTTGTTACATCTACGGTAACCGCAAATCCGGCACCATCACCAAGCTCTACAGATGTTTCCTCGAGCCCGCTTCTCAGGCTAATCTGAAATGGCAGTGGACACACAAGACGCCACGTAAAAATATCAGACACTGAATTGTTTTCTATCGTTAGTTCACCCTTGGAACGATTAATCCACTCAATCTCAGATCTGACCGGTAGATCCTGATCAGCACGGTTCAACTCAGCGACGATTGTTCCAAGATACTCATGATGAATTCTTGCAGACAGCTTGCCACCATTCACGGACTGTGATTCAAAGACCTCGACGGAGGAGCCACCCACCGAACAACCCCAAGTCGTTTGGCTGTCGGAGGGATCTTGCGTTGATGCGCCAAGCTCATAGAAAACATCTTTATACTGAATCGTTGTGACAGAATATTGGTTCAATAAGACAACGGGACCCATAGATGTTTGACAGGTGAGACGATCCTGGGAATACATAAGAGGCTGTAGGTCTGAGACCCACAATTTATCTCCGGATTTTGCTAGAACAAAAACACGCTGACCCAGTAGCCCATAGTCATCGTTCGATCTGAGCCAGCGAGCGGTTATTCGGTGCGGGCCATAATTAACAATACAAGATCCCAGCTCCTCGCCTTCCGGCTCGCTGTTTGTTGGAATGAGCCTAAACACATCTTGATTCATTGCATAAACGGTTTGACGGCTATTATTGCCGCCGTTTTGTCTAACAACCGGTAAATAGTCGAACTGTGACAAACAGCGCGATTTTAATTGATCGGCAACAGCACCACCATCCAAATGAGCCGGCGCAGGTCGGGACAATAATGCAACACTTTCGTCTATCCAATGTTCGAACGATGCCACTCTTGTATATACACCTGGATACGATCGTTGAGCACAACCTGTTCCGAAGCTGACCAAACCAGCAAGCGTCCACGCACCGTCACTGTCTCGAAAAAGTAAAGGACCACCGCTATCACCTTGACATGTGTCAGCGCCACCCCGCTCTATATCGCCCGCACATATCTGGGAGTTGCCGATGTTCTTGTAACGCGACGAGCAATGCCCGATGTCGATGATCGGCAGATCAACTTCACGCACCACACCGTCATAAAGCCAACCGAGAGACGACGTATTACCCAGTCCGTAGGCGCGGCCATATTTTGCCACCATCTCAACGGGCGGACCGCTCCGCTGAAACCGAATTGGTGCAACAGACCTCTCAAAGGCACCCTCTTGGTAATCTTCTAAATAAAGCAAAGCAATGTCGTTGGGGCCAGGATCATCACCCTTTGGAGAATATCCAGGATGAACTACAACTCCTTGAACCTTTACCGGATTGTTGAGATGAAGATTGATTCCGTCAGCAAAACCCAACGACACGTACATGGTATTTATGTACTGAGGCTCGACACAATGCGCCGCGGTCAGCACAACTCTTTTAGCGATCAATACTCCACCACAATAGCCCTGTGGTGCATTTGGCCCGTCGGTTATCTGAACTAGCCACGAGTGCTCGTCTGCAACAGGCCTGCCACCAATAATTTTAAGAGCAGATGGTCCCCCATTTCGGCAGCTCATTAATGAGGCCAAAACAACGCCTAGCATTACAACTCGGAAGATCATCAACGTCTCCAGCAAATCGACACACCGCACTGGGGGATTATTTTTAAGGGAATTAATGCCTCACGTCAATTTATGCAACTCAATTTTATAAGTGTTGCTTTTGAAAGACTGTGGCAGAAAAACTGTGAATGGCTCACCACTACAAAAACCCATAATTTCGGGACGGTTAGCTGGATCCATGACTGACGAGGACACGTCGGCACTCAGTAGATTCATCACTCTTTTGGCAATTGCCTCTCCAGAGTCCAAAAGGTGTAAGCTCGATGGCAAAACCTGCTTCAATTCAGACGCAATTAGTGGGAAATGGGTACAACCCAGCACAAGCTGGTCTAAACCAAGTGATGCTGCGTTAGAGATGTCCATGATTTCAGCTCTGATCTCATCAAGGTCAGGCTGATAAGACCCTGGCATGCCCCTCATCTTAGCTTCGGCGATCGCAACCAGTTTACTTGAACCGCATTTAATCACTTTACAGTCAGAAGCGTGATCTTTAACGAGCTGGTCCAGATAAGGTCTTTTTATGGTTACGGGCGTCGCTAGAATTCCGATGAATTTATTTCTCGAAGCCGCGGCGGCTGGTTTAACTGCAGGGACAACCCCGACCACCGGTATTGGAATTTCGCGACGTATGGAGTCCAAAGCGACAACACTCGCCGTATTGCACGCAATAACGAGTAGATCTAGGTTGATGGCTTTGGAAAATTTTTTTGCAATAGCTGTGGCGGCGATTACAACATCGTCTTCAGTCTTGGTTCCATAGGGGAAATTTAAATTGTCACAGCAATAAGCAAAGTCAAAATGCGGGCCTGCAGATTGAATAGCGCCCAAAATTGAAAGGCCGCCTAAACCTGAATCAAACACACCAACTCGCATTAGTTGCTCACTGCCCCTACTAATTAGCTGCTGTGGTGGGACGTCTTAAGCTAGACAACAATCTCTTAACTGACGTTAGATTGATCTCAAAGTCACTAGGCTGGAGAAGGTCTTTATGACGCAGGATTCTTACGGTCTCTCGCTGTATTTTGCGCAAACTGAACCCACGCCTCAGCTCGATTCCCCCCACCGGCGTTCGCTTACTACCGCGACTGGCGTGGATGTAATCAACAGTCCCTAAAGCTGTATGAATATCGATAAGCATGATGACGTGACCTTTCTTGAGGACCAGATCGCCCGGTCTCGCGTCGCTCAAGTCGTCGCCAATGTTAATGAAACGAAAGTTTTCCTCAAGAACGAGGTCGCTAGCTCTGTTCAAGGTTGCCGTTGTTGCAAACTTCACAGTCAACCCAGCCTCAGTGAATAAATGCTTAACAAAATTACTACAATCAAGTCCGCATGAGCGGCAAGCGGCGCATTGATTGAAGCGATCCGACGACGAATTGGCCGGAAGACGGCGCGCCCTAATACAGGCCGAGCACTCTTGGCAAACTTTTGCTGAGCCAATCTGACTGCCCCCAAAAACATAGGGGACGGCTGTCTTATTTACGAAACGATCTGCCGTTTCCAGCAAACGATCCAATGGGGCTTTGGGCGCCTTTGGGCCCAAACTAGCAAACCCGACGTTTATTTTTGAAAATGGCGCCTCCACCGTCGGGGAAATCCCGCGGTGAGATTCATCGTCTTTGAAGATGCCGTTAGACCCAAGAGCAACAATTTCCACGAAAGCACACATGATGAATATAAGAGCTGAAAGGCGTCTTGGGCTCCAAGACTCACTTACGATCAATCTTTGCAAATTCTTTAACACTGCGTTTCCACCAGATTTCAATTGTTGCGACTTAGCTCTCACTGCCCACACTGTCGCCCCTGATTGATTCTTTCTGAGCCACTAGAGCCAAGCCTGAAGGATATCATAGACCCGGCCAAAGAGGCGCACAGATATCATCAAGCTGCCTAAATTAAAAGCAGTTTTGAATATATCAGGTAGGTGCATGGCTTGCCGGCTCCCTTTTAACCTTGGAGTTACGGGCGGTTTTGCTTGCTGGTTTAGACGAGCCATTCCATGTAAAATCAGCCGGATATGTCCATAGTCACAACTCAACTTAAAACCCGTCTTGCCCCAAGTCCCACAGGTCTATTGCATCTGGGACACGTCCTTCATCTTATCTACGTCCAAGGCATCTCTAGGAAACTGGGAGCCACTGTAAACCTGAGGATTGAGGATCATGATCGCATCAGATGCCTCCCCCAGTACGACGAATCACTACTACAGGATCTCGAGTGGCTTGGATTTGACATCCCAACGAAGCTTTGGCGTCAATCAGAGCGTCATCAGATATACCAAAACGAACTTGAGAAATTGATGAATCGCAACCTCGTGTATGTGTGCCGGTGCAGCCGCAAAGACGTTCAGTCATCGACCGGCCAAAACGGCGGGGAACTCGTTTACCCAGGGACATGTCGTACTAAAAATTATCCATTTGGCGAACCTAACACGTGCGTGCGATTAAAACTCGACCAGATTCCAACACAAGACGGCCAAGAATTCCCATCTTCCGTCCAATTCAGGGATTTGTTTCTCGGAGATTTGGGCCAAAACCTGACGGAACAGGGAGATGTGGTGGTTCAGGACCGCTTTGGGCAATGGACCTACCAATTTGCCGTGGTCATTGACGATCTCGAGCAGCAAATAAACCTGATCATTCGAGGTCAAGACTTGCTATCAAGTACTGGGCGCCAATTGGCCATGCGCGCTCTTATTGACTCAAAGTCAACAGTTCCATTATTTGCGCACCACCCTCTATTACTAGACGAAGATGGACAGAAACTTGCTAAACGACGATCCTCAGAAGCCATATCGTATCTGCGGCGGATAGGGCTCAGCGCCGATGAAGTGAGGGGATTAGCTGCTTATATGGGGGGACTCATCCCCGATAGACGACCAATTTCGGTCAAGGATGATTTAAATCTTAACATTCATCCATTTTAGAGACTTTAAAGATGGGCATCCATAAATGGAAACTGAATTAGTAAATTGGATTCTTCGCGATATCCCAACATCACCAGCATCTGTCATCGGAAATGGCGATGATTGCGCTGTGATATGTCAAAGCAGATCATCCGAGCTTATAGCCACCGATATGCTACTTGATGGAACCCATTTCCTTTCAGAAAATATCAGTCCTGAGTTGATCGGACGAAAAGCCGTCGCCGTGAATTTTAGCGACATTGCGGCTATGGGTGGCCGTCCAACGGCCGTGTTTATCTCGCTCGCCGTACCAAGAACCACCGAGCGAAAATGGCTCGAGCGGGTTCTTAAAGGCGCTCACGATATGGCCGCGGAATTTGGCTGTGGAATTGACGGTGGCGATACCAACTCTTGGACTGGAAAATTCGCCATCAACGTTTGCGTTACGGGTACACCTCATTGGCGCGGCCCAGTGCGTCGGGCAGGAGCGCTGAAGGGAGACGCGATCATGATTACAGGCCAATCATTAGGAGGATCCCTCGCAAGCGGCCATCACGCCACCTTCACACCACGACTTGCGGAGTGCACTTGGATTCTTGATCGCGTACCTATCCATAGTATGATTGATGTATCGGATGGATTAGGATCGGATGCGACTCATCTTGCGTCAGCCAGTCAAAAGAAATTTTTGCTAGACTCCTCGACAATCACACCACTCAGGCCAGACGACCCCCGCTATGGATCTATATTTTGCGATGGCGAAGACTTCGAATTACTATTTACTTGCTCACCATCCGTGGCCAAGTATTTACTCAAGAGTTTTCCTTGGCCTTGCGGCCTAAGGCAGATTGGTGTCGTTGAAGATGGTCAGGGTGTTTATACATGCCATAAAGACGGCAAAAGTCCCGTACGGCTGGAATTTTCTGGCTATCAGCATTAAACTATAGGGATTATCTGGAAATGGCCGGAGGAAACTGTATGAACGCTATTTATGTAACCTTGCTGTTTGGCATACTTTCCTCTCTTGTTGCCTGTAAAAAAAGAGATAACGGCAATTACTCCAAAGTCCACAGTGAAGCCGGTATCAGTAGACCCAAGTTCTCATCAATTCATAAAGATCTCGTAAACCTTCAAAAAAAATACTCCTCACGAGTCAACCTCATCACTTTTGGGCAATCTGCCGGGGGTAAGCCCTTATTGGCTATGAAGCTCTCTATGAACGAAAACCAAGAAAGTCCTGCTAAAAAAGCAATCGTTATCACTGAGGCCATCCACGGTAATGAATATCTAAATATCACTGATCAATTAGCGACTGAGTTCGCGAGAAAATCTGGCGAGATGAGCCCCATACGAAAATTTCTCGAAGGCGGAGGAATTATCTATATGGTGCCGGTTTATAATCCGGACGGATTCGTTGCTGGAGTGCGAGAAAATGCCAATGGTGTCGATCTAAACCGGGACTTTGATCTACCATCCACGGCCACAAAAGCCGTCACTCAACCAGAGACGAAGGCGTTTCTAGCGTTACTCAATGGAGAGCGACAGAAGGAAGGTTTTTCTTTGGAACTTTTTATGGAATACCACTGCTGCATCGGCGGGCTCATCCATCCGTGGACTCATGCTGACAAATCCCCTTCACGCGGCGAGATGAAAGTCCTGCGGGAAATCGGTGAGATTAGTAAAAAAACTTTTGGTTATCCCTACGGTAATGCTTGGGACATCGTAAGCTACAACGCCTCCGGAACATCAATTGACTTCATACAAGAGCGCTTCATGCGTCGCGCATTCTCTTTTGAGGGTAAGTATGCTGAGGAGGACAAGAACCTCCGCAAGCACGCTGCCATGTACGACGAGATCATCCCGTTACTATAGCTGACCCCCAGCACCTAAGGGCTTAGCTCGAGAGGCTCGTCGCCAAAGACGCTTCGGAACTGGCATTAAACCACTGAAATATATGGATTTTTTTGAGGCCGTCCGAGGACTTATTCGATTGTCATTTAGCGTTGACTTAATAGGGTGATTTTAATAAAAACCTGCGGGTATTTTAAGGTCAACTATTGCGGCCGGGGAGGCGCATTCGAACATGCTGTCCAATGTAAGGGGTTTGACTTTTGATGATGTCATGCTTGTGCCTGGCTACAATGGCATTCGCTCTAGACAGGATGTAACCACCAGCGTTACGGTTTCCGGCCGTAAATTTGAAATTCCCATCATCAGTGCAAATATGGACACCGTCACAGAAGTAACCATGGCTGACGCAATTACGAGCTTTGGTGGGATGTCCATACTTCACAGATTCATGAGCATTGACGAAAACGTAGCTATGTTCCGACGCCTTAAACATCCGAAGCAAACGGGAATTAGCATCGGTATCGGTGAAGAGTCGATGCCAAGAGCCGAAGCGCTCATCGACGCTGGCGCAGAAATCATCTGTGTTGATGTCGCTCACGGACATAGCAAAGAAGTGAACCGAACGATCCGACAGCTGAGGGATCGATGGGGCGGTAACATTGTGATCATCGCCGGCAATGTCGCGACTTACGCTGGTGCTGACTATCTGGCAGCAGCTGGTGCTGATGTCATTAAAGTTGGGATTGGTCCAGGCTCCGTGTGTTCAACTCGTATCAAAACTGGATTCGGCGTACCGCAACTGACAGCCTTGCAAGAGTGTCGTAAGGTTGATCGCTGTATTATCGCCGACGGGGGAATCAAAACCCCGGGTGATGCTGTGAAAGCCCTGGCAGCTGGCGCAGACTTTATCATGATGGGCGGAATGCTCGCTGGAACCGACGAGACACCAGGTGAAATTTTCAACCGCCAAAATGCGGATGGAACCGTGACCAAATTAAAACGTTTCCGCGGCATGGCCTCCAAAGAAGCTCAGGAGGATTTTATGGGCGGAATGGCCGAGTGGAAAACGTCTGAAGGCGTTGCCGTTGAAGTGCCAGCAAAAGGTCCAGTCCGGCATGTGATACTCGACGTGATGGGCGGAATAAGATCGGGAATGACGTATTGCGGCGCATTGAATATCAAACAACTTCAGCGTAAAGCGCAATTTATGGAAATAACGCCTGCAGCGTTCCACGAGGGAACTCCACACGCGAGCGGTCGACTCACCCGCTAAGATAGGGATACCCAGGACATGACCGCCCAACTCCCCAATTTGGAACTGATCGAGGCGACCCACCGTTTCCCCTGTTCATTTACCTTCAAAGTCATTGGCGACAGCCGGTCTGGGTTTACTGAGGATGCGCTAAATCTTATCGCAGCCGCCTTAACTGAGGACCGTGCGCTAAGCCACACGTCACGTAACTCGGCGACCGGAATACACACAGCCATAACTATTTCCGTCCATCTAAAAAACGCTGACGAAGTTCACGCCGTATACGCGGAACTCCTTAAATTGACAGGGCTTAGGGCCTTATTTTAAGTTTTTTTCAATAATTTTTCTCTCATGTTCCCTATCTCAGATCCGACAATTGGAAGGGTCTCGGATAAACCGTGACTCACAGACGGCGTTGATAACCATCGACCGTAAACAAGGAGTGGCGATATGAGCGAGAATAAAGAAGCACCCAAAGAGAAGAAGGAAAAGAAAAAAGCCGACGGCGACGGCGCTGAAAGCGTTGTCCATGCTCACCAGGTACGCGTCAAAAAGAAATCTCTTTGGACGCTAGAACGCTGTCAAAAATTTGCTCGCAGGTTCAAATCTGAGGCTGAATGGGCAGCAGGATCACCGTCCAGTTACAAGTCCGCGCAGGCGCACGGCTGGATTTCTCTTTGCATCAAAGGCGCTCAAGGTTCTCGCAAGATCGGCTAATATTAAATCGCTGACTATCATGAGACAAATCCCGTGACACGCTTTGCAGGCGTTCACGGGATTTAGGCATTAAGTGATTATAATTATTATTTACGGAGCTCCTTACGCAGAATCTTGCCAACATTAGACTTGGGAAGATCCTTTCTGAACTCGTAAAATTTTGGCACCTTATATCCCGTTAAATTAGATTTTGCGAAGGCTTTTAGCTCTTCTTCCGTCAAACTTTGATCCTTTTTAACTACGAAAAGCTTAACCAACTCACCTGAATGCTCGTCTGGCACACCAATCGCAGCACACTCTGCAACTTTTGGATGAGTCATCATAACGTCTTCAACTTCATTTGGATAAACGTTGAAACCAGAGACAAGAATCATATCTTTCTTACGATCAACAATTTTTACAAAACCTTCCGGCGTCATAAAGCCCAAATCACCCGTTTTGAAAAAACCATCCGGAGTCATAACTTTAGCGGTTTCCTCAGGGCGCTTCCAATAACCGCGCATAACCTGGGGACCGCTTATACAGATCTCCCCAACGTCACCAATTTTACAGACCGTGTTATCCTCATTACGAATAGAGACGACGGTTGACGAAATTGGCACTCCGATGAAACCGTTAAACTCTTTATTGGTAAGGGGATTTATACAGGCTGCCGGGGACGTCTCTGTGAGACCATAGGCCTCAATTAGAGCAACCCCGGTAGTTTTCTTCCAACGCTCAGCAACAGGTCTCTGAACGGCCATGCCTCCGCCGAGTGCCAATCTCAGCGAACTAAAATCGACACTCGAAAAGTCAGAATGATTCAGCAGAAGATTGAAAAGGCTATTCACACCAGTAATGGTCGTAAATCGCCATTTTTTCATCTCCTTTATAAAGGACGGCACATCACGTGGATTTGTAATCAGGACGTTGAGTCCACCAATGGATGAGAATGTTAGCAAGTTCGCCGTCAAAGAAAATATATGATACAGAGGCAACGGCGTAATAATGACTTCCTCGCCCTCCCGCAAAGCGTTTTTAATCCACTCCCGAGCCTGCAGCATGTTGGACACAATATTCCCATGAGTTAGCTCCGCACCTTTAGAAACACCTGTCGTCCCCCCGGTATACTGTAGAAACGCGAGATCTGCGTGATTCAGTTTCGGAGATTTCAATCGGCTTGCTTGTCCCAACGCCAAAGCATCACGAAAGTCTATAGCCTTCGGAAGATTGAACGCAGGCACCATTTTTTTCACGTACTTAATTACAAAGTTAACGATATAATTCTTAGGGAATGCGAGCATGTCGCCAATTTGCGTGGTGATAACATGCTGCACGTTTGTGTGTCCGATAATGGATTCCAGAACAGCTGCAGAATTTTCAAAAATAACGATCGCTTTAGCCTCGGAATCCTTTAATTGGTGCTCAAGCTCCCTTGGAGTGTACAATGGATTACAGTTGACCACTACAAGACCCGCATAGAGAGCTCCAACAAGAGCAACCGGATATTGCAAGATGTTAGGCATCATAATGGCGACCCTATCACCTGGCTGAAGCTTAAGCTCGTTTTGTAAATAATCTCCAAAACGTCGACCTTGCTCCGACAACTCGGCATACGTCAGGGTCGAACCCATGTTTGAGAAAGCTGGCTTATCCGCAAACTTTTTAAATGACTGATCAAAAATATGTAGAATATTATCGTATGTCTTGGGATCAATCTCTTTCGGAACAGATGCCTCATAGGCCTTATACCAAATATGACTCACGCGAAGTCCTCCATCGTATTCCTGTTTGGAATTAATTTACATTGTTCGACCACTTAAAAGCAACCCAGCACACCCGAGACAACTCCTCCTGATCAAGCGGGATACACGGATTAAAGAAAAACTCGATGAACGCTAACAATATTTTGAATGCGCTTCATTTCCTGCTGGTCCGCACCGAGAACCTCCTGATCGGTACGAATAACCGCCATGGCTCTCCCACCTTTTCTGTTTCGACTCAGTTCAAAAGTGGCAATATTGACATTTTTTATACCCAAAAAGTGACCGAGATCGCCGATGACCCCAGGTTTATCGTCGTTTTCAACAAGTAGAATATGACCGCTTGGATCAGCCTCAAAATAAAAGTCATTCACCAGAGACAATCGGATTATATGATCATCAAATACAAGGCCGCCTACCCGGAGGGAACGCCCTTCGCTACCCGTCAAGGTTATCTTCAGAGCAGAGCGGTAGCTGTCAAATTGGGGATCTGCTTTATCCAACACTGTTAAGCCAAGTTTCGATGCATGCTTCTCGGCGTTGACGAATGAGACATAATCATTAACGACATGTGATAAGTAGCCTTTTAGAAAACTTAACCTGATAAGTGCAGGATCCACGCCAGCCAAGTCCCCGCGATAGGAAATCTCAGCTGAACTTGCGTTAAAATTGGCGATTTGACCCGCTAGACTCCCAAGCTTTTCTGCCAGTACTGCATAGCTCTTCAGACGAGCGTCCTGAATAACTCCGACTTGCGGTAAATTGACGGGATAGTCAACCACCCCACCATCAATTGCTTTTATAACTTGATCAAAGACCGTCTCACCGATTGCAATCTGCGCTTCTTCAGTGGACGCACCAATATGGGGTGTACACCAAACGTGAGGATGCGCAACAAGCTTTGGATAAGGTTTTGGTTCCGATTCAAACGTATCAACACCCAGCCCCGCCAGATGCCCCGTCTCCAGAAGCTCTAGCACATCTTCTTCACGGTAAATTCCACCACGAGCTGCGTTTAAAAGCCAACTACCCTTCGGCATCGCGCTAAGCACATCTTTGGTCGCCATTCCGCGCGTCTCTTTATTCAAAGGCACGTGGAATGACAAGACATCAACGTTTCGGGCTAACTCCATCAACGACGAAAAACGCGTAACTCTGTGCTGCTCAAAAATCTGATGCGCCAAATAGGGATCGTATGCTCCCACGTCCATGTCAAATCCATGACCAAATTTAGCTACACGATGACCGACATTACCCAATCCAACTATACCCAGACGTTTTCCCTTCAACTCTCTACCCGTAAAAGAATGACGCTCCCAACCGCCTAACTTCACTTTTCTGTGGGCGTCTGGAATCTTTCTGAACATCGCCAGCAATAAGCCCAAAGTCAGTTCTGCAGCACTATTTGTATTCTTACCTGGGCAGTTGATGACTAATATGCCCTTATCAGTCGCGTAGGGAATATCGATATTCCCCACACCTACAGCCGCCCTAGCTATGACCTTTAAATTCTTTGCTGCATCCAAAACGGTACGATCCACATCGGTTTCGCTCCTAGTCACAAGAACCTGCGCCTCAGGAACTAACTTCAACAAAGTCCCTCTATCACAATCGGGATGATAGCTTACGGATAAATGCTTTTTCGTCTTAAAAAGTGCCAGCGCACTGTCATGCAGAGCACCAGTAATTAGCACATTCGTTTGGCTCACCTTGTCGTCTCCAGACCAGCATCAGCACCATAAAAAAACAACCACTAGCTGCGGTAAATCTTATCGCTGACTCAGATTTTGGCTGCCCACTATAGCCACTGCAGAGAGACTGCCGCTTACGGCACCACGAAGAATCAGGCGATCATTTTGTAAAATCGTGGCATTGGCTTTAGCTCGTTCCTGACCCCAGTACTCAAATATGTTATCACCCAGAGCCTTGGCTGAATAACCTGAAACAAAAACCTTAACAGCATCTTTACCAATACCCGACGTGGTTAATTTCAGACGACGCCAGCCACTCACGGGGGGCGTCTCCAAAAAACTTGCAGTATGGGCATAGCAACTTGTCAGATCTCGAGCACAAGGCGAATTATCTTGACCCTTCAGATAGAAACCTTGCGTTGTCTCGTCTGCGTAGGCTTCATCGCCCAGCCTCAGGCCATGTCCCGATGAATGAATCACCTGATTCGACGAGAGACGCCAAATCTGCGGTGAATTCTTCGGCAATACAGCGGCCCAACGCCCCCGCGTTTGAGTCAACAGGACATTTTTCTTTACATGATTTACGAGACCAAAAAGTATCCCTCTAGCAGTCGCACGGGCATCTATCTGGTAATTCCTCAAAAACTCCACCGAAGGCTGGGAGCCGTCAACAAGAGCCGAGCTAACCAGTATTAAACCGCCACCATCTTTTGAGATTTTCGCAGGTTTATCTATCAGATTGGTTAGTTGAACTTGCCACGGTGCATTTTTTTCAACTTTGAGTCCTAACTCCCTTGCACGCGTCGCAAGAGCGGGAACCAACTCTTTATCATTGCGGACGTCCGAAGCGCTGAACCATACGGAGTCGAGATCTGACAAGTTCAACAAAGGTCCGCCATTCTGGCGCATCGTTTTAGGTGTTGTTTCGGGTGTTTGAACTATCGTCGCGTTCGTCGACTCGGAGGCGCGCACTGACTCATTAGAATCCGCCCCGACACTTGCAGGCTCTGCGGGCATGAGCTGTACACTTGACCTTAACTCGATCTCGTTTTTGTCCTGTTTCTCAGGAGGAACAGCGAAATTCTTCGAAACAAATAATAATTGGTTAGCGGTTTTCTTGGTGAGACTAATCGGTACGGTAGATCCCAATGGAACCTGCATATAACGTCGCCATTCGCCAAAACTATCAGTAGTACCAACACGCTTTCCTGCATTTTTAACGACCGCACCTGCAATGGGGTGACCATTTTCGTCAAGTGCTCGAACTTCAAAGTATGCATAAACAAGATTTGGCTGGGAAAAGTATGACCATGGTTTCATCCCTGCAAAAATCGTCACAAGTCCAAAACCTAAAATACAAAGAATGGCGTAGTAACGTGCGGCACGCCCTCTCTTAAGAAAAGGAACTTTAGCAGCAACGGGTTTATTATTATTTTGAGACGTTCTTTTCGATTTTCCAGGACGCGCTTGTTCACTGTTTGACGATTCAACGCAAGGCTTCGATGCCGCCGCAGAGACAGCTGTGCGAGAGTGTGTATCAACCATCACGTCATCACAGATTTCAAAGGGATCTAGCGTGGGGTATTTGGCCGCTGAAGGACTGTCCCGCAAAATGCCCATGAGGATGATGCCCCTTTCAAAAACGCCGCATAGCGACTAAACTGTTAAGCGTCAGACGCAAGAAGAGCCCGCTGCGCAAGAGGGACTCATATATACGAGTGTACGTGGGTGTAACTTTCCGTAAAATAAGCACTTTTTGCCGATTGAGTGGAATCTTTTGCCTGGCATTTTTTGCCTGCTACTTATCTTTTGAGTTAGGCGCGGCTAACGCTCACGCCCAAATCAAACTTCCCGAAAGACCAGTTGAACAACCTCCGCCCCAAGCCCCCCGGTTAGATGCACGTCTCCTCGAAAGGAGAGATCAACGTAAAAAGAGCGAGGAATCGGCACGACAAAAAACCCAGGAGGAGACGTCAGAGGAGGAAGCCCAGAAGGCGAAAGACTCTTTTATTAAAAGTCGACAGTTCTCAGGTTTTGCTGAGTTGAGCATCTCCATAGGAAAGGCGTTTGTTAGCGAAGGACGCTCAGACTACCGCCTCGACCCGAGCATATACTTCAGTTGATCAGCATAACCAAATCAAGTACGCGACTAAAAATATTGATGTTTGGGTTTTATTTTGCATGATCACTAAATGCCGGTCAAAATTCCTGTTAAAGATCAGATGATACGGAATCAGATGAGGGAGTAGAAACGCAACTTTCTCACCTGGAGGATGCGTCGGTCGCACTTCAAGGGATCATCAGTAAAAACAACCGTCTTTATCATTGGTGTTTTTATCAGATAATGGCGGATCTTGATGAAAAACTAGATAAAAACCTTCCATTGATGAGTGAAAAAGGGGAGTTGTTCTTGAAAGAATGTCTCAACTTTGGGTTCTAGGCACGGCGCTAACAGATGCTACTGGTAGAGACTTATACGTAAAATACCTAAGAACACGGTATACTGATATCAGTCAAAATACGTTCGGCAGGCGACTTGAGACTGTTGACCCTGATGCCTTGATCATGTCAAAGCAAGGTCGGGGAAAATCGGCTGACTCCTTCAACGAACAGTAAGTGCTACGCGCGAACATAGTGCTATCAAATTTAGCAAGGAGGCTTTTAATATGAAGTCGTTAAAGATCGTCGGAACAATTTGTCTCGCAGCGACTGTAGCAACAGGATGTATCAAAACCCCTGGCGCATCGAAAAATAACCCCCAATCCTCTAGTTTCACCAGCGTAAAGATGCGCGTTCCGACCATGATCGGAAATAAAGATGTCAGCGGCAAAATCACCGGCTACAGTCTTCAAGTTAAAAAGACTGCCGGCAGCTGCGAATTCTCGGATATTGAGCGAACGGAAGCCGTTGGAACTGACGACGTAAAAATCGACGCAAAACTCAAACAAGAGTGCGACTACTCAATTCTGCTGAGCTTCGGTAAGATCTCCACAGATCTCAAGAAGCTCGACAGGGTCTACTTAACCTCGGATAGCTATGAAGGAAAACCTGCAAAACCCGCAGTGGTAAAAAAAGAGGACTTGAAGGGAAAAACGGAGATCACAATCCGCGCCTGTGTGAGCGTCACAAGCGAAGGAGCTCAGGATTTGGGTGTCAATGCCGCCGAGTGTCCTAGCATCACTGATAACTCGATCAACAACCCTCAACCATCTAATACAGTGATGCCAATCAGCACAGACCTCAAACTGTCCACAAGCATGACTGGAACAGCTGAAGGCAATCAAGTGCTGTTCTCAGGTGAAGTCACATCGTCATCCACCGCAACGAAGTATTGTGGGGTCGCTGTGGAGGCGTTTTATGAAGAGCCATCACCAAAGCTGGTCGTTCTTACTCAAAATTTCGTCGAGATAAAAGCCGGCGCTAAGCTTGCAATCAATGAGACCGTTAATTTTGAGACTGGTACTCTTAGCGGACCACTGTCCTTTACCGAGCTACGCGTTATCGAGCAGTGTATGGATACGAAACCCGACGCCACAGTCAAAGTGGCCGACTCATTCACCAAGTGCTACGCAAGTAAGACGTGCCCTCAGGTTAAGCCATAATAAGATCCTGAATTTAATAGGTTTGGTCGCTCAACTTTCCATTTGTCTAATTAACTAAACGATAATAAGGCACCTTACTTAGTAAGGCGCCTCGTTTTTTTACCAATTATGCACCTGCCGGAGTTAACGTCCTTATACGCCCTTCCGATACTCCCAACAAATCAGTGTGTGTTGAGATATTTGCATCGAGAGCCCTACTAGGAGCTTGTGACGTGTTTTTTTTGTGACCAAATCCCCTGCTGTTTTCTTAGCATCAGTCGCGCTACTGGGCTCATCCGTATGCTTTGCCGTCGATCAGTAGCACTCACAACAACGCTCCCAATCAAAACCAAACCCAACAACAAAGCCCCAAGCGCCTAGCATCGTTCAAATCGAATCAGAAGCAATCACAAAAAAGCCAATCAATATGATCTCTAGGGGCGCAGAGCGGCAAACCCAGCAAATACTGATAAAGAATTGGTGTCCGCCCTTCCAGATCTTGCCAAAGAAAAAAGTTCAAAAACTGGCATGCTTGACTCGGCATTCGGCGTAGCACCACCCGAGGGACCCGTACACTCTCCAAGCTATACGCTCGGTATCGCAAAGGTGAATCAACATTTCAAGGAACGTAACTTTGAGCTAGCGCTGGTCGAATTAAACAATTTGCTAGCGTTTTATCCAAATAGCCCAAAGCTTTTAAAGATGAAAGGCACACTTTTGGTAAAGACGGGAAATCGCGAGTTGGCTATGCGCTCCTGGCAGCGAGCCCTTGACCTTGCGCCAAACGATCTGGCTCTGCGTAATTCTATCAACAGACTAAACGACCGTATCATTGCAGAACAAAACGCCAAGGCCGGCGACGGATTAACTCGTGACAAAGGTGCAGGTTTCACACCCGTCGGAAACGACCCCGAGTCCTTGTTAGACAAAGTCTCGCACTAGACTGACTGACTTGGATCGGACGACATGCTCATTGCTGTGGTGTTGCTCGGTACATGAGTGGATGGTGTCTTTGAAGGTAACATCCAACTGATTCCCACGGGATGACCGGCCACAGTTGGTGGCAAAACCGCTACCTTCAGCCCGCAACCTGATAATAGCTTTCTCGCGATATCCACGTGATACATCATCTGCCTACTGACACAATCGTTGGCTCTTACAGTTTGTCTGGCAGGAAGTGACAGTATAATAGTCCCCTGCTCGTTTGAGCGTTTCTGCCGCACGACCATGGGGGCCGACAATATGGATGGATCCGTATCGGAAAGCAACGCCAGATAGAGGTGAAAAAAACCGCTGACCAATGCCGAGCTAGAGACGGACGGATAAATTTCCTCTGGATTACCCAACTGGGGCAGCATCTGAAACTCTACCGACTTAAATCGATCATCCGCATTCACTAGCTTTTGAGCCGCTGAGAGTGACTTGATCCAATCCGGTGACTTGACTGATTGGTCCCTGACGGCAATACCATGCCATAGTAACGCCATCTGTGAACTTGACTCACAATCATTCAGCGCTTTCTTGGCTAGCATCGCCACATGTAAGGACTGATCTAATGCAACCGTGGTCAGTGATTCAAGATTTCGAAGATCGTCATCCAGTAACGAACTGCCAGGTGTCTTGCCTTGGGTCTCAACGAGTGATCGGAAAAACTTACGGGCTGCCATGTCTCGACCGGTGCCTTGACTAACACCCTCTTTCCATCTCGCACAAAAAACCTTTAACTCTTTGGCCTGTCGACTAAGACCATCAGATGCCACATCATAGATGGTCTCACACATCTCTCGAATTTGTGCCATTTGACGCAAGAAGGACGAAGTCGTATGACGCAACTGTTGTTGTAAACTTGCAAGGTCACTCATCTCGGAGATCCGGTCGTTTAGCTCTGCCATCTCCACTTCGCGCTCCCGGAGACGATTGGAAACCGCCTCAAAACGCTCCGACATGAGACGCAACTGCTGCGCTTTTTGCTCGTCGCGCGATGCTAAGATACTTTGGGCCGACGAGAGTAGCTCCGCCCATGTCTGCGCCGGGGGCGTAGCGGGCTGAGACACACCTGCCTTACTAGATGACTGGCTCAAGACCCAGGATTCAAATTGTGAACGCTCAATTTGATCTTTTCTGGCACGCGCGGACACCTCAGAAATCGCCAAAAGCATCACGACTCCCAGTGCCCCGTAAAGAAGCCAAAATTTCTCTCGTACGGGCTGTAGCGATATGCCGGTAAGATCGGGAATGATGCGGTATAACCAACCATCCACTCGAAGCACCAATGCACTTTGTCCGTTAGACTTGACCCCGTCTTTCCAAAGCACAGCTCCGCCCGCTGATGAAATGCTGATCTCTCGCTCAGCCACAAGGTTCGCAAGCCGATGGTTCAGCGATAACCAAGTTTGATCAAAGGCCAACTGGCCTATTGCATATACGGTTTGACCTGCCATTTGTTTGCTGGCCGTTGACATCAGTAGCGGCTCTCCCTGCTCACCATCAAGCCACATCAGAGCTGGCTTGCCAGATTTTACAGCCTGACAAATATCACCACTGGTCTTTGCTGACTGGGGAGCACGAGCTAGAAGGTTACAGTTGGCGTCATAAAGGTCAATTTGCGATATCTCACCCGGGCGGAGATACCCCTGCAATGATTGTGCGACCGTGTTCACATTGCCCATCGTCAGATTTTGACCAATTTGATCATCCAGAAGGACGGACCAAACGCCCGCAGTTAATCGACCACGAGCCTCACTCACAGCACGTGTAAAATCTTGTCTGATTGAGGAGAGTCGGCGGACTTCATCATTAAATAGACCATCCATAAGAGTTACGGCGGCAGTAAATAGGAATGCTATAGGGAGCAGTCTGACGGCTTGAATCATAGGAGAACGCTACCACCTTTCAAGGTTTTAGTGCCTCATGCTTACTCAGACATAGACGGCGAGCGCCGATCAAGTCTACCAGCACGCCATCGACGTTAATATAAATAAGCTTAGCTAAAATCTTTGAAAATTTTAAAGTATTTAAATTTTTCTGTCATCTAAAATAAATGTGCGAGCATCAGCTTGAGCGACTCTCTTGAACTAGCTCTACTAATATTCCTCCAGTTGATTCAGGGTGCACAAATGCAATCGATGTTTGATGAGCTCCTGGTCTCGGAACCTCATCAATTAACCTGACTCCTTTGGCTTTTAAGTGAGCTATGGCTTGAGCAACATTGTCCACGGCTAGAGCCACATGATGGATACCGCCACCCTTCTTTTCGATGAACTTGCTGATGGGTCCATCACTTGTGCCCGCCTGCGGTGATACAATTTCGAGCCGGGATGGGAATGCCTCACCACCGCGCCCGCTGTCGTTCGTCAACGCTAGAAACATATCCGTCATGGTTTTCTGCTGGACAACCAGCTCACCACCCAAATGATCTAGCCCTAAACAATCTTTGAGAAACCAAGCGCACTTCTGCGGATCCTTAGCAGCCAGTCCAAGATGATTTATTCCCAAGACCTTAAATGTGGACATAAAAAATGCCTCTTTCTAAATCAGTTTTTGAGCCCGGGCGCCCGGCGTACACATGATAAAAAACGCCTTCCGCGATGATGCAGAAGGCGCTCTCTTTAATCAATAACTACTTAGAATCCAGAAGGCTGTGATAATTTATCAGTCAACGCGAATCCCAGCTCTCTCGAGAATGTCTTTCAATTCCTTGCGCTGGTTCGGCTTCAAGGACTTGGCATCACAAAGCTCTACGAGCGACTCACGGGCATTACCAGTGATGTTCATAAATTCTTTGTCTTGTAGCATGCGGAACCGGCTCATCATTCTTTCGAATACTTCATCCTTATCGATGTCAGCACCGGTGGACCACTTGCCTTTGCGCATCGCATTAGTAGCCAAAGCTACAACGCGGCTGAAGCGGGCGCCTTCAGTTCCAGACCTACGGCTTTTGCCAGTCCTACCTTTTGCACGAAGTTTGGCCAGCAACTCTTCATATGTAAACGCGAAGTTGCTTTCAACTTCTCTGAGTCCCAGCGGCGTATCTTGGACGGACGACCACACAATATTCAATGTATCGCCGGGGCGTAGTTCTACAGAAGCCATTTTTAATTCTCCTCTGAATTCTTAATGAACATGACACTTTTCAAGCGGCCTGAGATTTACTAACGGATTTTAACTATGTCAAGCCTATTTATCATAGTTATGACACGATTTGCCTAGCCTTCATCAAGTTTTCTTGCAACTATATATAAAGACAGCCGTAATTGGCCCAAAAAACTTGGGGATAACTAGTCAAAAAATCGTATAGATACCCCTTAAAATCGCCCTTTTTAAGCATAGGATGAGGCCTTCATGCCCCCCTCCCCAGTCCCGCTGGTCGCAAATCGATTTGAAGTTGTCCTATTAGTCATACTAAGTTTTGTCGTATCCACGAGACTCATCTGGCTTCAAATTGATCAGCCTGCTCGGGAGCTCACGACCGAATATGACTCAACAGCCCTCTCATTTAACCGCTCTTTGGCAAAATTTTGCCCTGTACCCGTTGATCAAAACTTCCCATACCCGCTAGCCGTGTCAGATCTACAAATTGATCATCATGCGCCGACATCACCCGGGCTGGCTGCTGCCTTTATGGGCATCTGTCTGTTTGACAAACTGGATGCTAACTCGTTCACCAGTTTGGCCACACAGTTTGTCACGCTGACAGCCCTGCTGGTTGCAATAACAGCACGCGTCATCACTTCAAGCTGGGTGGGCGGTTTAGTGGCAGCGGCGGTAGTCCTGAGCCGCGGTTCCGTGCTGCAGGCAAAAACCTTGGCGGGCGCCTACTCAATTATGCAGCCTACGGTTTGCTTATATTTTTTGTTACTGGCGCTGTTTGTGAGGTCAAGATTTACGGGTTTGCTGCCTATGATTTTTTTCGTTTTAGCATTAGCAACCCTTATCTCCCCGTCATTTGCACTGATCGCCTCCGCGGTGTCGGGGATCCTTTGGTGGAATGCCTCAAAAGCCAATGGCGATTCAAAATCCGCCCGTCAATATTTGGAAACGGGCGGTATCATGGCAGCAGCTGCATTCTATCCCTCGATGGTCCTTCTAGTAGGCGCTGTAGCACCCTCATCCATAAAAAACCTAACTGTCCTCAATGATACGATTAAAAATCCATTGGACGCCCTCATGATCGTCAAACAATCCCTGGTAGCCACTTGGAGCGCCTTTTTAGGCACTGACTCCCACGAAAAGGCGTCTGTTTTCATCCTTTTGTTGGCGGCTATTTGGACCAAGCACCTACGAGACGGAGTTCCATTTTTTCTAAGAACACTCGTTCTAACGTTCTTTCTGGCCTGCCTAACCGATGGAGCGCTACACATGATAGCGATCCCAACCTCGGCCCAACCTCTAAGATCCACATTGCTGATGAGCCTTGAACCAATTATCGTTGGTCTTAGTGCCGCGCTGATATGGATGGGAATCAGAATCGTACTGACTAGCATCTATCCGAACTATAGCCGCTCCAAGGCCCATCGTGATACACTTACGAACCTGAATCTAAAATGACTTTGAACATAGGACTCAGCACACTCATGACGTCACTCAGCAAAATCAATGGATTGTTTTGTTTGACGCTATCGTTGACTTTATCGATGACAACTTGCAGCAAACCCCCAGAAGTCACCGAACCGATACTACCCAAAAAACCTAGCTCCGAACCAGTCGCACCAAACAATCAACCGGCGCCATCGCGGATCACCGGTTCCGTTTCCCAAGACACACCGTCAGCTTCTGTGACAACCCCACAAGAACCAGCACCTCCCGCGAAGCCCACTCATGATATTGCGGCTCATCAACCGCCAGTGCTTGCGGATTGCGACACATCGTTCAACGTTACCGACGACTCCTCCGTATTTCTCCCAGAGAACAAGGTATTCGTAACTCGCGTTATGTCACCCTGCATATCCTTGACCGGTCAGCGCGGACATAAAAAACACTCCGGTTGGATGGCTATGGGATTTCCATGCACCGGCGGAGAAGGTCGGATCGACTGGAAAGGCACAAATCACGCTCGTCCAAAAATGGTTTCTTTTCTCATGGAGACGAGCTGCCCCATGGCACCCCAAGATCTTAATCGCATCAAGTCCGAGGCTTGGAAAACTGCAAAAATACCCGAATCTGCACCTCTCATTGCATTCAACCCATTTGTCATTCAATACTGGGAAGTCCCCGGCTTTGAGGACGCCGATGCATCCTTAACAGTAGAACTACGCTCCGGACAAAGCCTTGAAGGCGAATGGACTAAGTTCATTAAAGGGAAACCGTTAAAGGTGTTTTTAGTTGGTCGAGAAAACGCATGGGTACCTGGCAATAAGATGTACGGTATTGAGGGCGAGATAGTATTCGCAAGTAAGAACAGGTTTACCTTCAAAGTAGGTTCGGCCAGACAACTAGCGGCTACCGAGTTGGATGCCGTGAAGAAGCGTTGCGAGAGTCTACGACCCGAGCGCGCCTGTTCTCAGGTTTTTTAAAATCGATCTAGATAATCCTAACGTATCGTTTGGAAAATAATGGAACTGCCTCGTTACATGGATGATCATGGCATCAGATAAAACACCGTGGGGCCTTTCCACAAAGCATTTTTTTGAGCTCACGCCTTCACACATTTTGGATGCCGTGGAAAGCTTGGGTTACTCATGCACCGGGCGATGTCTTGCTCTCAACAGCATGGAAAACCGCGTGTACGAGGTTGAGATCGAGCTAGATAGCGACTACAAACCAAAGTCACCCTCTGAAAAGTTCCTCATCGTGAAATTCTACCGTCCCGGTCGATGGACATGGGACCAAATTCAGGACGAACACGATTTCTTATTTGATTTAGCAGAGGCAGACATACCGGTTGTTGCGCCTGTTACAAGGCCTGACGGCCACTCGATCTTTGAAGACCCCAAATTAGACCTGATGTATGCCCTATTTCCCAAGGTGGGTGGCCGAAGTCCTGATGAACTGGACAACTCCCAGTGCGAGCGCGTGGGTCGGCTACTGGCGCGGATGCATAACGTCGGCGCGCTTCGACAGGCAGAGCACAGAGTGCACCTAACCCCGGCCTCCTACGGAGTTGCGAATCTTAAATGGCTCCTGGACAGTAAATTGATACCTTTAACTTTAGAGCAAAGGTACCGGCATGCTGTTGAACGGATCTGTGACCTTGCAGATCCGTGGTTTAAGGCCTCAAGTCCAATCCGCATCCATGGTGATTGCCATTTAGGAAACCTTATATGGGGTCAAGAGGGACCATTTTGGGTTGATTTTGATGACATGGTCACAGGCCCTGCGGTTCAAGACCTTTGGCTAATGATACCCGGACGAGATGAGGGCACAAGGCAGCAACTCATGGCGCTCCTATCAGCTTATGAAATGATGCGACCCTTTGATCGAACATCACTCAGATTGATTGAACCCTTGCGCGCTCTAAGATTTGTTCACTTTGCCGCCTGGATCGGCAAGCGTTGGGAGGATCCGAGCTTTCCCCGAGCTTTCCCCCAATTCGGTACAGACCGCTGGTGGGCAGAGCAGACTCAAGATTTAGAGGAACAGCTACGCCTCATAAACGAACAGTCATGATGACTCTCTGCCACCTTTAAAGACAGCTCTAAATTTGTGCTAAATATCAGCACTGTGTGTGGACGATCTCTGAAGCTGGACCTTAGAGTTTTCACAGGGATATCCACTCAAAAGGTTCATGGATCTGCAAACAAGGATTACTTGGCCAGCCAGCCTATAACCCATTATTGTCAAAGAGCTATTGATTCGCTAGAGTCTTGGCTCGCGTCTTTAATATCCAAGCATATGAGACTCGACTTTTATATTTGCGAGAGTCAAAAACTGACTCGGGAAGGACCATAGCATGCAGGGTTTTGAAACAATATCTGAGATGGGGCATGAGCAAGTTGTGTTCTGTCATGACAAAGCGACCGGACTCAAAGCCATCATCGCCATCCATGACACCACTCTTGGACCTGCTCTAGGTGGGACTCGCATGTGGGACTACGCAAATACCGATGCGGCCCTATTTGACGTACTGCGTCTTTCTCGAGGCATGACCTACAAGGCCGCCTGCGCCGGGCTCAATTTGGGTGGGGGCAAAGCCGTCATCGTCGGCGACGCAAAAAAAATTAAAAGCGAGGCGCTTTTCCGCGCATTTGGTCGCTTCGTCAATAGCCTCGGTGGTCGGTATATCACGGCTGAAGATGTGAATATCAATGTTAATGATATTGAGCAGGTCGCGGCTGAGACGTCATACGTGACTGGCGTTACGAGTCGTCCAGGCGGATCTGGCGACCCATCCCCGGTTACTGCATGGGGCGTCTTCCACGGAATTCGCGCGTCCGCTAAACAGCGACTCGGTAAGGAAAACATCAAAGGCCTGAAGGTCGCCGTTCAAGGCTGTGGAGCTGTTGGTAAATACCTCTGCCAATACCTTCATGAGGCGGGAGCTCAGCTGATCGTCAGCGATATCGACTCTGAAAAAGTGCGAGCTCTTGTTGATACATATGGCGCCAAAGCCGTAGAAGGTCACGCCATCTATAACGTCGACGCGGATGTTTTCGCACCATGCGCTTTAGGTGCCATCGTTAACGACGAGACGATCCCTATGTTCAAGTTCCCGATCATTGCAGGTGGTGCCAATAACCAGCTGCTAGACGAGCACAAGCATGGAAAAATCCTGAAAGAAAAAAATATTCTCTACGCACCTGACTACGTCATCAATGCTGGAGGACTCATAAACGTTTACAATGAACTCCGAGGCTATAACGCTGAGGTTGCGCGCAATCAGGCCGCAGGCATATACAAAACACTTCTTTCCGTATATGCAGAGGCAGATAAGCAAGGCACATCGACCCACGTGGCGTCAAATGCCATTGCAGAACGCCGAATCAACGGCGTAAAAGCAGTCACGGGATTCAAGCACACCTACGACAACCAATCGTGGATTCGTCGCTAGGACTTCTCGGCTAGCAAAATATTAAGCGAAGTTCAGACCACAGTCTGAGCACTGATAATTCGTTGGTTCAAATGTGCAACCGCATGCCGGGCAGGTCGCTAAGGGCGCTGTCGGATCAAAGATCTGATTCATCAGTCCGATATTTGCCCCCATATCGGCCAGCATCTGCATACGCTCATTAATAATAATTTTTTCGATCGCATGTACGTCCTCGGGACGAGCCCAGACTTCTTTTGTGGGAGAACAACCAGATCGACATGACGCGTTGTTTGACGTCGCGGCTACATCAATACCCTCTTTGGCAAGCATCGACTGAAGCCACTCGGCCTCGTGAATGGGTAAAATGGCGAGTATCTGCTTCTCCTGCATTGCTCCTCCTATTCAACGATCAAAAGATCTCAAAATTTGAATGCCTCCGCGAGGCACCGTCACAGTCATAGCTCGATCCTGAGCATTGGTTCTCACAATTATATTATACGTCCCAGGCGTCACGCGCACTCTTGTGACATAAAAAGCCTGTGGCAAGGTACTCCAAGAACGAGTATCCGCCGTTTCTGCGGCAAGCGTCAACACGTTTGCCGCTAGTCCCCCCAGAGGGCCGAACTCCCGCCTGGCTTGGTAGTTGATTTGTCCCTTCAAGAGAAGGCGCGACATTTGCTTGGCAATCATGCGACCGCGTCGGTTCTCAAGCGAATCCTTTGCGATGGCGTCGAAATACACCGTATTTTCCGCCCTGATAAAACCCTTGCTATCAAGCGTGACCCCTGTACCCAAATCTTGGATAGGGTTTGGCCTAATCATTGGTGACGAAAAACGAACTAACTGATCGCCGATTGTTAGAAACTCCTCTCTCGCGACTTTCCTGGCGACCCGTCCTAATTCATGAATGACGACTATCTCGCCGCTCGTTACAAACTCACCATACTTGCCCGCGCTCCTTGTCGATCCCAGAATGTTAGCATAACGGTTTGTGACAAATCCGATGCGATCTGTACGTCCACGCAGAAGTAAACATCTATAAAGACCTTGAATCACCCCTGATGGAACTCCACCCAACACATAACCAGAGAAGTCGCCCTCATAAAGTACCCGCGCTTTTTCATAGTCGACGATCGCACTATCAAGCTCACCCAAGGCTTCAAAGATGATTCCGCTGAGATATCTAGCATGGGCGTCTTCTCGATATCTGTATTTGCCATCTGGATTAAACTTTTGGTTGATCTCTGAGAGTTTTGTGTTAATGCGCCTGGCTTCCACACGAGCCTCTGCCAAACGCTCTTGACTGATAAACTGATGGGCTAGCATTGAATGAATGGCTACTTGTTCGTAGTCCTCACCCTCATAGTCTGTTGAGGATTCACTCACGACAAAGCTTGTAGCCGTCTTCTTAATACTGATAGTAAATAGCTCATCAGCAATTCGGTCCGCCTTCAGCCATAAATCTCGACTCTGATCATAGTCGCCTTTGCGATCAAGAATCGTAGCGGACTCTAAATGCCAAAGTAGACGATCTTGGGCTCGACTTTTGATGCCACTTTTCTCCAGGGACGCTAACGCCTGATCATAATCTCCACGCGAAAAGGCCTCGCGCATGGCGGCCGTTTCTGCCGTATAGGACGCACAAGCAACAAAGCCGCCCAAAAGGGCGGCCCACATTGCTGCTAATCGTGCAGTAAAACGCAAATCAATCATCAGTCAAATTTCGCGCCACGACTTGTGAATTTCTTCAAAATTCTTGCGCTATCGGTCCACTCAATCTCTGAAGTCTCAATATTCACCAACTTCATCTGAACCTGATAATAGACGTCTTTATCCTTGCCACGCGCGTTGATCAAGTTAGCGATGGAACCGACGAGTAAAAAGTCTGCGCCTTTCATGTTCCCTGTTTTCTTTTTGGAGCGCTCTGAAACAGCACCACTGTTCTGCCATTCCAACTCATCCATCACCTGCTCCCGGCGAGCTTTCTCGAGGAACTTTACTTCACCACTATTCACCAGCTCGGTCTCCATAATCTCTGTGATCATGACCGTATCAATATGCTCATCCGTACGATTTTGAACATCTTGCACAACAACTATCGGCTTGCGTCCGGTGTTCGCTTTTTGGAAGTTTTTAAGCCAGGGACGACCCAAGCAAGACGTCATCATTCGGCGAATAATTGCGTCTTGATCTTTCGGGTTAAACTTATCATCCAGCATGCGGGAGTCTTGGGGATCTGCATACTCTCCCGACATGGTTGGAGCGCACGATGACAAACTCAGAGCTCCTAAGGCCAAACCCAAGACAGCTAACATTTTGACATTACGCAAAATCATTTAAACTTCCCCCAGCAGATTCATACGTTTACAATACCGAAAAAAAATATAGGCTCAGATATGCTACAATAGTACATCGGGAGCGATTAAAACTCCACTCTCCGCGTCTTAGTTAGGAGGCCTTATGCATTCTCTGCTTATGAAAAGGGCAGCTCAAACTGCTGCTTTGGCTTTTCTCTTCTCAAGCCTCGAAGGCGGACTGTTTGCGGCAGGACCAAGCCCCAGCGCATCATCCGCTGATCTCCCCGTCACGTCGGGTAACCGAAGCGTATTTTTAAACGGAATTGACATATCCAGCGCTCGTAGTCAGGACCTTCGCAATGTGCACGTAAAAATAACTGAGACCGGCGACATCTATGTGACAGCCCCCCAATATCAGGTTACAGAGGAAGAAACGTTTATGCCTCTGTCTAGTTACTCGTCAAAACCACCCATGCCGGAGCATAAGCCACCTCAAGCCATGTCGGCTCCAAAACCGGCGTGGGAAGGCAATGATCGGTCGGCTAAACCAGGCGGAGAAGCGCCCGTAACTGTTCCAAAGTCTGCCTCTGCTAACTCTCTGCCCGCCCAACCTGCAAGCAATAATCCGCCAAAATCCGGAGGATAAGGTTTTGGGGCATGCTGAGTGAGCAAGTCGCGTTAACGAAACAAAATATAAGTGATTGTGCGACTAAGGCGCGCAGAAAAGCCTCAAGCATTCGTCTCATTGCCGTTAGTAAAACCTTTGATGCAAAACTAGTGCGAGAAGCCTACGACTGTGGCCTGCGAGAATTTGGCGAGAACTACGCCGATGAGCTTGTCGAGAAATCTGCATTGCTTGACGATTTAGTTGATATCCGCTGGATTTTTATTGGACAGCTCCAATCAAACAAAATCCAAAAGATTATGCGCGTAGCTGATGAGGTCCAATCCATAGTGACCGAAAAACACGCGAGGTACATTCAACGTTACGCACATGAAAACAGTAAATCGAAATTCCCGGTATGGATATGCGTCAATGCTGGCGACGAATCGACAAAACAGGGCATCAGTTGGCAAGAATTGCCGCGACTGGCAAATTTCATTACGTCTGAGTGCCCAAACCTCGAACTGCAAGGCATCATGGCAATACCACCAGCAACATTTAATGACAAAATCTGGCTTTCATCAGGCTCGGAGCAAATCCCAGAGCTTTATGAAAACCTAAGACGTGTTGCCTCGTCTACCGGCCTCGGAAAACTGAGCCTCGGTATGTCTGGAGACCTCTCCTTAGCTATCAAGGCTGGCAGTGATTGCGTCAGAATTGGGTCCGCAATTTTTGGCGCCAGAAAATCCCAGTAGACATTGCGCCGTTCCACACAAGTTGTGCCACAAAATCAAACTCCACCGTGTCTGCCAATTCACAGAAGAATTATTTATCGTTGATGTCTAATTTTTATGACGCAATTTCAGTGTCATAGCCATTCTCCCAAAAAACAGAACAATACTTTTTCTGGCATCAAGTTTGCTTGCCCTCCAAATTGGTTGAAAACTTTTTATTTAAGGAGACATGTCATGCCAGTTTCAATGCAGATCCAACGACAATTTGATGCCCTTCACCGGGATGCCCAACGTGTTTTGACATCCATCGATAACCTTTCTCATGATATTGATAAAGGGGACAATCCATCAAAGCCTGCGTCAGCAGAAACAGAACCACTCAATATAGAAAAACTCCAAGCAAATCTGGCGACCCTTCGCGTGAAAATTGAACACATGGGTCGCTCCATAGGAAAGCGTGTGCAAAATGTGAATTCACAAGTTCATGCTCAGCCCTATCCATTTATTGCTGGGGCCGTTGGGCTTGGCGCACTGGCAGCTTTAATCGTGGAACGTCAGCTGGCGCATCGTAAGTAGTCGAGGATCCATAAATTCGGAGGAGTCAACGCTGATGGAAGCCGCTCAAATACGTGCGTCACGCTACGCAGAAATCTATCGAGATACCTTGGACGTCATTCAGACGATTAACAAAGTTACTGAGCGTATCAACCGGCCTGACAGCTTGGTGACTGACTCTGAAGCGTCACAAAGTCTGGATTGCCTTCGAGCGGACATTTCGCGCATCTCTGGAGATCTGGAAGACCTTCGCGCAACGACTAGCACGGTGCATGATGGATCAAGCCAGGCTTCAGAAGCCTGGTCTACGCCTGTGATCTTGGGTGGTTTAGCGTTGGGATTTTTTTTGGAAAAGCCATGGGGCAACGATTTCTCGACCGCGTCTTAGAGATCGTTGCCCTGACCATAAACCAGCCTAATCCTTCGTCGCATGAACCGCGGTCCATCGCTGACGTGGCAAAAGCACAATTCGGTAGCGTCTTGGTCTGGGCCGGCACTGTCTTGGCACTTTCTATGGCGGCCGTTACAGCGTTGTCTTTTGCCGTCTGGCTATACGGCTCCAAATATCTAGATCCGGCTGCAACCGCGTCTCTCATCGCCGTTACCTGCGCTCTGGGAGCCTGGGCCTTCATCTCGTTCTACCGCCAACGGCCAGTTTAGTTAAGGCGAGGTTATTCCAGGACAGGCCACCATAACGGGATAATTATACTTGACCCATCGCAGTCCAAGCTCGTATTATTACTTGTAAAATCAAGTTGAGCGGGGACTGAAAACATGCCTGTTGAAATTATTAATATGGTGTCGTTTGTTATTGAGCTGGTCTTGAATTTAGCCCAGGTCGTAGTCATCGCGTCCGTCATCATTTCGTGGGTGGGTGCGGATCCGTACAACCCGATCGTTCAAGTTATTCGAAATGTAACGGAGCCCATGTACCGCCCATTTAGACGACTCACCCAGGGATTCAGCGGCCCAATTGACCTAGCACCCCTCTTCGTCCTTTTGATTATTACGACCCTACAAAAAGGGATTATTCCTCAACTTAAAATTATGCTTCTTAATCCTTCATAGGGGTGAGCAGAAGGAATGATCTCGCATCATATTATTCCATGTCTGCTTTTCTTAACGTCCCTTTACACCTGCCAAAGGGTTGGAACCGAGCTGAGCGTTAGGGAACGAGCCAGCTATAAGCTAGTCAATGCCCCTCCGCTGGCGGAACTAAATCCTAGGACTCTGGACACTCTCATGCTCGGGCACTCGGGGCTCTACGACGATTTTGCCCTCATTTGGGCCAACCAATTCTTGGCTGATCCAAAATTGAAAGAAAGCACGAGTCCCGAAGATCTATCTAAAGCTTTGTTTGCAATCATGAAGCATCAGCCCAAGATTGAAGGGTTTTACATTTTCAGCTGTTTCGTCTTGGGTCTTGATTTTCAGCGCCCCGAATACTGCGAAAAAATTAGTGTCGAAGGTTTAAAAGTATTTCCCGATAGCTGGCGAATACCAATGACTCAGGGGTTCATCGCAAGTTTCATCATGAAAGACGACCTGAAAGCTGCTGCGTTTTACCAGTTGGCGGCGTCGAGACCGAAAAGTCCCGAATATGTTGGCAAGTTAGCTGCCAGACTCACGGCTCGGGGATATGCGGATGGGCAAGATCTCAACGAAACCATTCAACTGATGACCCAAATTCCTGGCGGAACTCAAATTACTGAACTACTTCGGCAACGACTAAAAGATGCCGTACCACCTGATCGCTCTGGAGGAACCCCATGACGAAGTCAGACATAAAGCCGCAGGGCAATGCTTCCATCTCTGAAAACTTGCCGCCACTACTATCCCTGCGAGGCATCGAGAAAACATTTAAGACCGATATCTTTAAGCCGCCTGTCCAAAGCTTAAAAGGCATTGATCTAGATTTCCCCGAAGGCGTCTGTACGGGTCTTGTAGGACATAACGGAGCAGGCAAAACAACGACGATTCGCATGATCCTCGGACTCATCAAGCCTGACCGTGGAGCAATACTTTACAAAGGTGAGCCCATTTCAAGAAATCGTCGCGCAACGATTGGTTATATGGCTGAGTCAGCCAGATTTCCCGGCGGCCTTACGGCCTCAGAAATTCTTCGTACTCAACTGGCGCTGCATGAATGTCCAGCCGAAGCAAAACCTGCCGAACTCGTCAAAACTAAACTTGAATCCGTCGGCCTACAAAATCACTCAAAACGAAGAATCCGAGACTTCAGTAAAGGCATGATGCAGAGGCTGGCTTGGGCTCACGCCACAATTCACAAGCCCAATCTTTTGATTCTCGACGAACCGTTTACAGGATTAGACCCACTCGGGCGAATCACGATGAAAAATTGGATTTTGGCCGAGAAGAAAAACGGGGTCAGTATTTTGCTCTGTACGCATGAGCTACCCCAAATCATGTCGCTGTGTGATCACATTCACATCCTTCGCCAAGGTAAACTGGTCTACTCGTCGGTAGACAAACAACTTCAAGGCGGAACTCTTGATGACACCTTACCGCACTACTTTGTAGACATAAGTGGAGCGACAAAAGAAGCACTTGAGCAAATGCGATCAAAAAGAAAACTCCCGACCTGGCTAACTGTCGAACAAGAGGGATTTTTAGTCAGACTTGGCTTCAAAGATTATCCTTCGGCCGCGGCTTGGCTTGAGCCATCTATGGCAAGCGGCTACGTGATTGTTCGATTTGGCGATGACAATAGCGCGACCGAGGAGCAACTTCTCGTTCACTTCAAAGAGGAGTTTTCGCAATGACAAGAGGACTAGTTGCGTGGTGGCATCTCACCAAAGAAAGCTTTCTCATCCTACAAAGAGACAGGATTTTTCTACCGATTATTATCGTCGGTGTTGTGATCGGTGTTTTTGCAAATCTTGCGAGTAACTGGACGTTTGAGGGCTGGGAGAAGATTTTATTTGACGTAGGGCTTGCAGGGTTTCGTCTAACGGGTGGACTTGTCGCTATTTTGTGGGGCGTCAGGATGATCACTGATCCCTTACAAGATCGAAGTATCGAACTAAGAATTGCCTCACCTTCGGCACGTTATTCGTGGATACTGGCTCGCTACGCTGGCCTCGCTTTTTGCCTGATCGTGATGGGTGCCATATTTATTGGAATCTGGCAGGGCCTGATGGTGATGAACGGCTACGGGACGATGAATAATCTGCAAAGCTGGACCATGGGACTTGTGATGTGCGAGTGGCTGGTGCTTGGGGCTTTGGGACTGTTGCTCGGAACAATCGCCGGCTTTTCAACGGCGATGTTTGTGACCCTAACGGCTTGGATATTAGGACTAGTGGCTCCGATTGTCGCAGCCACAACTGGACCCGAAACAGACCCGCTGCAACGCAAGTTAATTGAACTTACGGCGAGTCTTTGGAACTTCCAGCGTTTTAACATGATTGAAAAGCTCGAGGCCGGCCAAGTAACCGTTGCCCTTCAAGACGTCGCCCAACGCCTGACCTGGGGAGGATCTGTTTTAGCCGGCTGCCTTGTCCTGTCGGCCTGGGTATTCAGCAAAAAAGATCTGACATAAAGAGACTTTTTTCTGAGACAATGTCCGCCTTAAAACCCCGACTCCGACGTCGGAGTGACAATTAACTTACTTGATCGCCACGAAATCTCAGGCGCCTGATTAATCAATACTCAATCAGTCGGGTGTCCCCATTTAGCCATTTAGATTACTTCCAAAATTGCCACCAAGATTTGCTTGATGCGTTGTAGGCTTCAACGCGAGATTTTAATTCGTTGAATGAGAGGTTGTAGATCCGAACCAGTCGCCCGACGACCGTCTGCTGATCATCACGGGTCTGATACTCGAGTACGCGTTTGTAGTCTCCCTGCTCACTGCGCAGATCCCACCCCATCTGCTCATAACGATCTGCGGCCTCGAAATCTCCCTGTGACATAGCTTGAATCCATGCATTACGAATGGAAATAGCCTCACCGACCAGTCTGATTGCTGAGTTTTCAATAGGAAGAAGATCCAACTTCTGTTTGCTCCACTGATAGACTTCATCTGGAGTTTTACCAGCCAGAACTTGTGCGTACTTATCAAAATCTACCGTTTCTTTATAGGCAACTCGGGCTGTGATGGTTTTTAAAATATTCTGGTCTCGAAAAAACTCGCCCGAGGTAATTGAACCAAAAATATCAGCCGCAACGGCAGCAATATTAATACACGTTCTCTCAAGGTCAAATCCGTTATTAGCCAACTCGTAGACACAAAAGACGGGTGTGTTATCCTTTAAAAACTTCACTAAATCCACGTTCTCCTTGAATTTTGTGTCGGCCAAAATATTAGATATGAACTTAAGCTCCTCGCCAGCGGCCGCTGCATCAAGCTCAAACTGAATATTTAGCCCGTGTTCGTCGTTTATTTGTTTAATCTTTGACAGGTGATCTGTCAGATTCTTCTTGATGGCTTCACCCTCTGGGCCAGAGGCATCAAGTTCAGCAATTGTTTTCTTGATGTCACCTTTATTTTTTGCGTACAGATTGGCAAAAAACTGCGCCATTCCATTCGCCACAGGATCCGTATTTTGACTAGCCGCCGGCGTCACCACCTGCTTGCCATAGCTGTAGCTTTTGCGTGCCGTCTTACATGCACCCGCCAAAAATCCAAAAAAAATGCACGAGACAAGAAGCACGTAGCGGATCATAAAAGGCTCCGGATATGTATGACTGTGACGTAGCTTGAGTTGTAAAGCACAAGCCCATTGGGATCTTTGACGCACTTACCCTTAGCGTCACAGTTGGCCGCTGCAGCCTCTCTTGCCGTTTGTGCTTCAATTGAGTTTTGGGGCACACCACAACCAGTTGCTGCCATGACCAGCCACGCAACAGACCAAATTTTTAGGACATTTGTCCCCATCACCCCGATGCACCCCCATATAATAGAAGATTCGGCAGGTCAGAGGCCCAACTTAAGGCATCATAAAACGTCCATTTCCTGCCAAAAATAGTTCCACTAAAACAGGATCTTACCGGGCAGCAAGGTGTCCCCGTCCGCCTTAAAACCCCGACTCCGACGTCGGATTGACCTTGTTTTGGGGCTGAAATCAGATGTAAGTATTTGATTTTTAAACAAGACTCTATTAGAAGCTCGTCTCTACGAGGACTTTTTTAATGTATCACTACGAAATGGATGAGTCCGTTATCAAGCGGGAGAAGGCGGCTGCCCGGGAACTGAGACAGTCTCGCTGGTGGCAAAACAAGATCGCAAATTCTCCTGCCTGCCACTACTGCACAAAAAAGCTTAAGAAGGCAGAGTGCACGATGGATCATGTGGTGCCCATTGTGAGGGGCGGCAAGTCCACAAAAAGTAACGTGGTTATTGCCTGCAAAGATTGCAATAACGCCAAAAAAGACAAGCTTTTCTTGGATGAAAACTCTCTGAAGACACCGCCCCGTTAGGCTGAGGTATCAGTAGGCTGAAGTCTCAGAAATTACACGCCTTCATCATCCAAACGACCAAGCCAAGCATCAGTAGCAACTGAATGTAGTGAAACCACCTAACGCCGCCGCCCGAAAATTTCAGACTGGGCATGCCCTTTTGTTTGCGCAAGGCACCGTCATAGCCTCCGTTGAGAGGACTTTTGTCTTTTTTTTGGGCGCCAACCCGCTTTTTAGCTGAATGGAAATCGGTAATTTTTGATTTGTCAGTCATATCTTTCGAGGTTCCTTTGAGTGTGCTACAACTTCGAGCCTTGCTTCTTGAATAGTTAAACGGTGACCCGCAAGAATACAGGCTTCGTAAATGGCTCAATCCCAGACATCACAGCAGATCACAATTAATAAGCCTATCGTCATTGTACCGACCTATAATGAGGTCGACAACGTGACTTCACTAACTGAGCGTATTTTTAAATCAACCCCGCACATTCACGTGCTTTTTGTCGACGACAACAGTAAAGACGGCACCCGTGAGAAAATCCAGGAGCTCATGGATAAACACCCTGGAAAGATTCACATTTTGAAAAGGGCCGGTAAACTTGGCCTCGGCACTGCTTACATCGCTGGCTTTAAGTGGGCTCTTCAAAATGGCTATGACGCCCTCATTGAGATGGACGCCGACCACTCCCATGACCCAAAAGAACTAGCCGTATTCATCAAAAAACTTGGCAGTTATGACGCCGTCGTCGGTAGTCGCTACTGCGACGGTGGCGGCACGGAAAACTGGAGTTTCATCAGAAAATGCATCAGTGTTTTTGGAAGCTTTTATAGTCGTATGATCCTAGGCCTTACCATTAGAGACCTCACGGGCGGATTTAATGCTTGGAGACGAGATACGATTGTGGCGATCAATCCAGATCTCGTGGCAAGCGAGGGCTACTCGTTTCAAATTGAACTTAAGTACCGAGCCCACCTTGCAGGAAAGTCGATTGTAGAATCCCCTATTCTTTTCTCCGAGCGGCGCGCAGGTCAGTCCAAAATGAGTTTTAGGATCGTCCTTGAAGCGATGACTCGCGTGTGGTCTCTGCGAGCCATCGGGCGTCGGTAATCGGCGGCATTCACCATGGATCATCGTTACAAAATACTTTTCGATAAAGTCAAAATCGGCCCAGTCACGGCACCAAACCGGTTCTACCAGGTGGCCCACTGTAACGGCATGGGACACCGCTTTCCGAAGTCTCTCGCCAGACTTCGCGGCGTAAAAGCCGAAGGCGGCTGGGGAGTTGTCTGTACAGAAGAAGTCGAGATTCACCATACAAGTGATCTTGCTCCGTTTCACGAAGGTCGGCTTTGGAATGATGATGACATGGCAGGACTTCGCTTGATGGCTGATGCCGTCCATGAGCATGGTTCTCTGGCAGCCATCGAGCTCGTCTACAGCGGAATGAATAGTACCAATCTTTACTCAAGACTTCCGCCCATGGGCCCTCGCTCCATGGGTATTTCGGGTGGCTGCGGATATGACCCCGTCCAGTCACGCCGCATGGATAAAGACGATATTAGAAATGTGCGTCGTTGGCATCGTAACGCGGCCATACGAGCCAAAAAATCAGGCTTTGATATTATCTACTGTTACGCGGGCCACGGGTTGACGCTACCCATGCAGTTTATGATGCGTCGCTACAATGACCGCACCGATGAATACGGCGGCTCCCTTGAAAATCGCGTGAGGTTTTTCAGAGAAATCATCGAGGAAACAAAAGACGCCGTTGGTGACACGTGCGCGGTGGCCGTAAGATTTGCCGTCGATGAACTTCTCGGCGCTGAAGGCATCACCCACCAAGGCGAGGGTCATGACATCGTCGCCATGCTGGCAGAACTGCCCGATCTTTGGGACGTCAATATCAGCGGCTGGAGCAATGATTCGGCTACGTCCAGATTTCAAAAAGAAGGCTACCAAGAACAGTACACGGCCTTCGTTAAAAAACTCACTACAAAACCCGTCGTGGGCGTTGGTCGATACACGTCACCTGATTCCATGGTTTCAGCGGTGAAACGCGGCGTTTTGGATTTCATCGGGGCAGCTCGGCCATCGATTGCAGATCCTTTCCTGCCAAATAAGATCAAAGAAAACCGACTTGAAGACATTCGAGAGTGTATCGGTTGTAATATCTGTGCAGCTGCCGACATGAAGGTCGTACCCATTCGCTGCACTCAAAATCCCACCATGGGTGAAGAGTGGCGTCGCGGCTGGCATCCAGAAAATATTGCACCGAAGAAATCAGACAAAAATATTCTGATCGTTGGCGCAGGCGCAGCGGGTCTGGAGTGCGCCAGAGCCCTGGGGCAGCGCGGCTACCCGGTAACTCTCGTTGATGCCAATATCGAATTGGGCGGACGAGTGCTCCGGGAAGCTAAACTCCCAGGTCTGAGCGAGTGGCGGCGCGTTGCTGAATGGCGATTATCGACGCCGCAGCGTCGCGATAACGTGCAGATGTTTCCCGCCAGTCACATGACGGCCAGCGATGTACTTGATACAGGTATTCGAGATGTCATCATTGCCACTGGAGCGACCTACCGCCGAGACGGCATCGGACGAACCATTCACGCAGCCATTCCCGGTCATGACAAGCAGCATATCTTCACGCCAGATGATGTTATGGACGGAGTCTATCCTTCTGGGAAAGTCGTCATATATGATGACGACCACTTTTACATGGCAGGAGTTTTGGCTGAACTGCTGGCCAGCAAAAACTGTGACGTCACTCTCGTCACTCCGTCACCCATGATTTCCTATTGGACTCAGTTCACGCTTGAGCAAGAAAAGATTCAAGCTCGACTGGCTAAAATGGGCGTTAAATTTTTGATCAGGCATTCTCTGACGGAGATCAAAGATACGTCGGTTATTGCACGATGCGCTATCACAGGCCAGGAGACCACGATGGCGCGGGATTCTGTCATATTGGTAACAGACCGGGTACCCAACGATCATCTATATAAGGAGCTACTTCCCGCCCGGGAAAGTGGCCGACTAGACTCCCTTCGCCTTATTGGGGATGCCGAGGCTCCTGCCACCATCGCCCAGGCCGTTTTCGCAGGTCACTTAGCGGCTCGGGAGTTTGATGAAACCATTGACCCCTCCGCCACTCCGTTTAAAGTCGAGCGCTGAAGGGGGCGTCTTATAGCCCCCCGCACCCCTATCTGGGACCCTTTTGACCTGTTCTCATAATTGACACTTATGGCTAGAAGCTGCCAATGTCCCTGACACTTGGACAGCCGGACTCGCCACCCTCGATTGTAACCAACTGATTTTAATGAATAATTATTAACCATCAAAAATACTAATGGCTGGCACACCCCTTGCAACTCTAGGGGTATAAGACATTTTTTTGGAGGACTGATCATGAAAACCGTAAACCGTATATCTTTGGTGCTGCTCATAGCAGCATCCTTCAGTCAGGCGGCCTATGCTCGCCGGGCTGATCGAGAAGGACTGAATTTTGGTTCATCTGTTCGAATCATGGATAGCGATGATCGCGGACAGCAAAGCACCCTAAACGACAAAAATACAAGAACGAAAAGCGCGGGTCAGGCATTTAGCCCCTATCTTGGCTATTCGTTCGAGGCTCTAAACCTCGGCATTATGCTGAATGTTGAAAATAAGTATGAGGAATTTAGCGAGAAATCACCGTCTACAAATCAAGAGCTCAGCCGCCAGGCCAGCACGTCCAGTAAAGCAGCAAGCCTTTTTGCTAGGTTTAACTTCGGCAAAATCATGTACTTTCAGGCTGGTGCAGGCGTCTATAGCCAAGTAACTGACATCCGTACCGAGTTGCGAAATACGAGTGGTCTCGAGTTTCAAGGCACCACGAGCAATTATAAACTCGAAGGCATGGGCCCAGGATACCATGCGGGCGTAGGCCTTGAATTACCGGCATCCAATGGCTTCTTTTTCACTGGCTCGTACATGGTCCACAACTATCAGTTGCGCGACACGACCCATAGCAGCTACGGTAGCCTGATCGGCAGCCAGCAAAAACGCGAGCTCGCATTCGGAATCGCGTACTATAACTAAACCCTGGCTTGCTCCGAAAGGCGCATGACTGGATTAGAGGAAACTAGGAATCCCGGTTTATATGATCAGATAGGCCACGCCTTCATTGCGAAGGCCGTGGCCGAGTTCTATAAAAGAGCCTTCCAAGATGTGCTGATAGGGCACTTCTTCTTCAATTCAGACATTCAACACATCACAGAACAACAGATCCATTTCGTTTCAGCCATGCTGGGCGGTCCCGCCAACTATAGCGGTAAGCCTCTAAAAGCAGCCCACAAACCATTCAAGATTAGACCAGTCCATTTTAACCGCCGCCAAGTCCTCATGCGGGAGGTTCTGGTGGACTTAGGTCTTGAGCCCTCGCTTCGGGACGCCTGGCTCTCGGTAGAGGAACAATTTCGCCCCGTCATTGTAAACTCCTAGAAAAATCGTCCCAACGACCGGGAAACCCCCTGTAATCAATGGTCAATTATTAAAACTAATATATATTGACCATTTCCATAGAAATTAATATAAGACGCCGGCTGTGCTTATTTTAATCACCCACATTTTGGATGGTTTTTAGAGATGACATTTTCAGCTTCTAGCATCGCCAGCTTACTGCTTGTTCTACTTGTCTCAAATTGCAGAACACCTGAGCCTTCCTCGCAAAAAATCATTGGTGGTACTCCCGTCAGTGCTCAAGACCCGCTAGCAAACCGCGTAGCGGTTCTGGTTGATGCCGACGAAAAAGTTGTGTGCTCGGTTGCACCGATTGCCAGTGACATCTTTATCACGGCAGCGCACTGCGTTTACGGTAAAGATATGACCGATTGGACCATTCGAACTGGTCTTTCGATTTATCAAGGTCGAGCTCGTCAAATAAGTGGAACCGATTCGAAACATTGGGCGAAACCCGAGGTGTTAAAAGTTGAACGCGAAGTGATGGCACATCAAAACTACTCCCGAGGACTTCTCGAAGTCCTTGAGCCGGAAGCGGCTCCAAATGATGTGGCCCTTGTCAAAACAACTGAACCGTCCGCTGGAACGATTCCTGTGCCTATTCTGATCAACACGTCGCGTTGGGGCGTGGAGTCAAATCTTCCGATTACCATTGCTGGCTACGGTAGAACTGATGGCAGCGACCCAGAGTCGTCTGGTGTACTACAAAAAGTTGATCTTAAAATCAGCAAAGTCAGTAAACCCGTCATGGAGTTCACAGCTGTAGATCCCAGCGGAAAAATGGGATGCCTTGGTGACTCCGGCGGTCCTGCTTTTTTCACGGCTGGACGAAACGTTTGGCTAGTCGGAATCGTCTCACGTGGCGACCGCACCTGTAAGAAGGGCACAACCGTATTTACGGATTTGACTGAATTCTGGCCGTTTTTAGACGAGGCGCAGCAAGCTCTGAATTTCAGACTTATGCTGCCACAAAACTAATGGCAAGAAGACAGAACAAATGGTTCGTGAGTCGTTAACCTAGTGCCGCTCATCTGCGGCATTTTTTGTCTTTAACTCGACGGGAGATTTATACAAGATGAAAGCACCAATGGCTAAGAAAACGTTGATGGGCTCTACTTGTTTGATACTTGCTCTTTCGACTTTTGGATGCGGCAAACGCCATGAACCCAGTTCCTCTAGTCTAAAAGAAGAGTGGAACGAGCCAAATGATCCATTAAACTTCCTGCCAACTGACTTTGAGCGCAAATTCGCGGCGCTACCAATGGCGTCGACCCTTGAGAAAGCACCCTGGTCCGACTCGTACTGGCCGTCATATTTAGGCGGTATTGCATTACGCTGGAACACACCATTTAATTACTATGAAGATAGCTTTAGATACCGAGCGCTACCCTTTCGCCGCATACGAAGGATGGGACCCGCCCAACTGGCAGGCCTCTCACCCGCAGAAAAATTCGATCTCCTGAATAGTGACTACAACTACACGTTGCTCAACTCGGAGCGTTCTCGAACAGGCCGTAACGCACCAACATGGGAAGGCCTCTGTCATGGTTGGGCCACGGCCGCTTTGACGCTTGAGGAACCTAGAGCAGTCTTGATGACCAACGCCGATGGTATTGAAATCCCGTTTGGAGCGGCTGATGTTAAGGCATTGATTGACCTTTACGTTGGCAACTTTAGCGACTCCCGCACATACTTTGTGGCCGAACGCTGTAATGTGGATTTATCACGTAACCCATCTGCGGCCGTGTCCCCTGAGTGCCGCGACACCAATGCAGGAACCTTTCACTTGGTTCTTACAAACCAAATTGGAATTAAACGCGAGGGTTTTGTCGCTGATATAACAAGAGATCTACAGGTCTGGAATCACCCGGTTTATGGCTATGAAAGCCGAGTTCTCTCAGAAGTTGATGGAGCAAGCCCGGGCGCGGCTCCCGGTACAGTTAAAGAGATCACCCTTGAAACAGTGATGCAGTTCATCAGCGAAGCAGGATCCCACTGGGAGTCGGGTATCACGAACACGCCGCTCAGGACCTACAACTACAGAATTGAACTTAACGCAGATGGTCAAATTATTGGCGGAGCCTGGCTCACCGAGGATCGTCCTGACTTTATTTGGAAGCAAGATCCCCCAGAATTCAGGGACGTAGGCCCACTTAGATTCAGCAGTCTCAAAACCCTCTACGAAAACTCCATTCGCTCGACGACAGTGCTTGCAAACCCTATTGGACGGTAATAAAAACAAGGTCTAAGAAAAGACCCGTGCCCCGACACCCGGGGCACTGAACTTACCCACTCTTGTAGGCGTTATTATATGGGCCGTTTAACAACTCATGTTCTTGATACAGCCTCCGGGGTTCCCGCTCAGGCGATGAAACTTTCCCTCTTCGAGATAAAGGACGGCAAACGAAGCCTTCTAAAAGAAACGGCAACGAATGCTGATGGACGATGTGATGGGCCTCTTTTAGAGGGCCCGGCCTTCAAACCTGGCTCCTACGAATTAGTTTTTTTCACGGCCGACTACTTCCGTAGTCGCACTAAACTGACCGATCCTCCGTTCCTCGGCGAGATCCCCATCAGATTTTCCATCGCTGACAGCTCGGCTCACTACCATGTGCCACTGCTTGTGTCTCCGTGGTCCTATTCCACGTACCGGGGAAGCTGAGTCAATATGCAAGCCTACATTTTGGAATGGCTACAGATACTCCTGCGCTCGCTGCACGTGATCACAGGGATTGCCTGGATTGGGGCTTCGTTTTATTTTGTGTGGCTTGATAATCACCTGCAAAAACCGACATCAAAAGACCTCCAAGACAAAGGAGTGGACGGGGAACTCTGGGCCGTACACGGCGGAGGATTCTATAATCCCCAAAAATATCTGGTCGCACCAAAATTTCTGCCGAAAGATCTTCACTGGTTTTACTGGGAGTCCTACTCCACTTGGCTGTCTGGATTTGCTCTTTTTGTCGTCGTGTATCTTCTCAACGCTAAAACCATGATGGTAGACTCTCGCGTAGCCAATATCACAGGTAATCAAGCCGTTTTGTTTGCGCTCATAATACTAGCCGCAGGCTGGATTGTTTATGACGTGATGTGTCGCTGGCTCAAGCAGGATACGTTGGTCGGAGTTGGTGTTGCCGTGATGGTCGTATTTGTGTCATGGCTCACTTGCCAAATATTTGCTGCAAGAGCGGCGTTTCTGATCACCGGCGCCATGATGGCCACGGCCATGACAGCGAATGTTTTTTTCTGGATTATACCTGGACAACGAACCGTGATCGCTGAGATGCAGGCCGGAAAAGTACCAGATCCCATCCACGGACAGCGCGGAAAGCAGAGAAGCGTACACAACACCTACTTCACCCTACCCGTTCTCTTCACCATGCTCTCAAACCATTTCCATGTGATCTATAGTGATAAATTGCAGTGGCTTCTTCTGGTCGCCATGATGGCAGCAGGAGCGCTCATTCGTCATTATTTCGTCCAACGCCATAAGGGCCTAAACCTTTGGTGGTACCCGGCCGTCGCTACTGCCGTAATCTTGGCTGTCATCGTATACCTTGCACCAGCTAACCCCGCCCAGGCCAATGCCCCACAGACCGCCACCATTGATGATATTAGGCCGATTATTGAGCGGCGATGTGTGCCTTGTCACGCGGTCAACTCAAGACTTATGGGCATGGCGCCTAAGAATCTCTCACTTGAGACAACTGATGCGATAGAAGCAAACGCGGCACTGATATATACGCAAGTTGTACAGCAGCGCATTATGCCCGTCGGTAACGTCACGGAGATGACTGAATCAGAACGAGAGACGATTCGCGTCTGGTTTGAATCAAGACAATAGGAAAGGATCAGAATCATGCGTCTTATTATTTGGAGTGCGGCGATTATGGTTTCGTTTGCCGCGTGCAAAACGACAAGCCCCAAGGCCGTTCTTAAAGACACAGTCGCTGAAACCTTTCAAAGCTATGAAACGGTCAATACGGAGCCTCAATTTGCAGATGATGACGAGCACTTTATGGTCTACTGGGCCGTCTGGCGTCAACTGTCACCCCAAGAGTACGAGGCAATCGCGACAAAACCTGGAGCAATCCTTTCTCAAAGAGACATCTATTGGTCCGTTGATGATTGCAAAACCGGATCAAGACTGCATATGGACGGCGAAACCGTTTGGTACAATGACGAGCTGACAAAAGGAACTGATGGCCTCGTCACACCTATTAAGGAGGCCCCTCGGCCAGGTCATAAGTATTTCGTGATGCTAAATCTGAATTCGCAGCATCTGCGCGGCGCAGGCCCTTGGGTCGGCCCTAAAAAAGAACGTGGAGAACCCATGGAAGCCTGGGACCAGCGGCGCCATAAGGCCTACCTTGAGTGGCTTAAGCGAAGCTGGGCGAAAGGCACCAAGGGCCAGGTTAACCTCGTGGCCGAACATCGTCTCTATACGAAAGATGCTCTTTCACAAACTGACACTTGGATTAGCCCAAAGGACTACCCGCAGCTTAAGGGTGAGCAGCTTCAGCTCATCACGAAGTATTCTCCAAAGCAGTGGCCTATTTATTTTGATGAGCGGGCCCACAAGCCGCACTCATTTGCGGAGCCCACGTCATGGAGAAATGGTCAAAGCTTTATGTCGCCACGTAAGTTTCGCATGCGCCTTGACTGGAACTGGTGTGACACGGAAAAACCGGTAAACGTCGAAATTTTTGTTCCTCGCGGTGAAATGCCTCCGGGCGGACCAAACCGCCCAGGCCGCTCCGACTCCGGCCAACGTAAAATCAAAATCACAGAAATCGACTTTTAATTGGGGACACCCGACTGATTGAGTATTGATTAAGCACAATCAGTTGTATCAAAACATCATATTCACCCAGAGGCGTTACCGATGGGGACTCACATGTTAGCGCCGCGTTTACTAACTGATCCATGTTTCAGAGGTTGTAGTATTTGAGCTTATCCCAAGCTGCATCGGAGCACTCGCCCTTTTGATCACAGCAGGAGACGATACACGCATTAACGCTCTCATGATCCAAGACGGTGTCTGTCAGCCCACGGCAAATCGAGCGATCAGATTCACTACGTATAATCGAATAAAAGTTCTTTTGAACAAAAGCGGTTCTGCGTCCCTTATTGCCGCAGTAGGTGGCACACATGTAAGCGCGCGTATTGAATGTTTCACCTGGTCCGGTCTTGTATAGAAAAATGCCGTATTTATCCATACACGATCGATTTATATTAGCCTTTCCACCCTCAGGATTAATGGCTGTGTCAATCCAGTTTTCACGCTGACGATCCAAACGCTGACGGCTTTCATTTAGATTCTTGAGATCCTCTACCAAGCATGCAGAGTTCGCGTAAAGGACATAACCGCCTTTAGCCAGATCGACTCCGCAGCGCGTGACGGTTGCGACAATATCAAGAGAGCTAGAGATCTGTTTAACACCCTTTGACAGCTGAACCAGACTCTTGGTGCGCGAGCTATTTAGCCACTGAGTACATTCGGATAAGGTATTCATCCGGTCTAACAAGCCTTTGATGCCTGAGAAACTGAGACTGCTTAGTGATTGAATCTGTGAAAATGTCAACCTTCCAGAACCTTGGGCGCTTGTGTTCAATCCTGAGGCCATACCGCTCAGCGATAAAAGATCTTTGACTGACTTATAGCTACCATCAAGACATCGATACATCGCTTTTCGAGCTAACTCTTTTCCAAATTCAGATTTTTCAAATTGACTCTTTTTGCTATCAAATATCTTCTGGGCATCCTTAGCAAGATCGGGTGGTAATGTCCCACCATTTCTTACGAACTCATTGAGATCGGTATACAACTCGTGAGCCGCGTAAGCGCCTTGATAAACTTGCTTGATACCATCAACGACATTAGCCACATCGGTTACTAAACCTCCCGCCGCTAATTTACCTGCGCTTTTAAGGGAGTTATAAGCACACTGAAACGCTTTCTTGCTGGCTTCGCTTGAAGCAGCGCCGCTGCTTTGCAGATCGCAGCTAAACCCGGAAGATTTAACTGTCGAGACTGGAGCTTCTGATTTCCCACAAGAGACAAGTGCCAATGAGGCGAACAATACGGTACCTGCATTTAGTACAATACGCATATCGGATTTCTCCCTCTACATGTGTGGCTGTAGATGGTATCGACATTTGTGACTTTGGCGTTTAGATTTTGTTATAACCTAAGGATATGCCACCGGTAATTTGGCCTTATTAAATCTTAATGAACCTCAAAGATCCGAAAAAAGCAAAGGATCGGCTTCAATCGACTTTTAACTGGGGACACCCGACTGATTGAGTATTGATTGAGCATCTCGTGGCTGCCCTAAAGATATCAGGTCCGTCTGGAAAGGGCTCTTTTAACGTGCTAAAAATTAAACTGTTCAGCTCTGCCGCTGTGAAACACAACGGGTAATCAGTTATAATGAATTAGTACCAAAGGGATTTGACCGATCAATATCTAAACGATTATTTGAGCCTGCATTAAACCCATGACACAACAGGTTGTTTCTTGATTGATCCGAGACATATTTATTTTCCCAGACAACCGATTTCGTTGGAGGCTCTTTTTATATTCTTCGTGATCTTGTTCACGATTGTTTTATCTGCAGTATTTTTCGTAATCATTAAAGCTTTTAAAGACCAATTACCAGCAATAAACTCAGATGACCTAGATAACAAACTATGGCTCGCGCTCGTAAGGCGACCACCAAAATGGATAACGTCGGCAGCATTAACTGTGGGCCGTAGTATTTGGCTCCTGCCGATACTTAGGGCGATTCAACTAGGTTTGAATTTTTCACAACCCAGAATCACGTGACCTATATCCGAGCATTCGGACTGCTCGGAGAATTCTTAGTCTGTTATATATTAGGCGGAATGGTCATGGCTGCCCCAAGCTGGATCGCACGAAAGTATTATCTGCGATGGATCAAAAAAATGAACGAGAATATCAATCTAGAACTTAAGCGACTGCGCCGCGAGTACGAGGCCGGCAAAGCTCCTTTTTGTGATCTATATCTCCTTGAAGCATTTCACTACGGAAAAGCAAGCATCGCCAGATTCTCTGACTTCAAAAAACTAATTGATAAAACCACCGATTCCAGAGATCGCTGGAAACTTTTTGACGCGTTTTTTCGTGGGCCTACCACATTTTTCAGCCAGCATAATGTCAAGGTTCCACCTGGGATTATACCAGCCGACTTTGATTCACTGCAAAATGAGAACTTTTTCTGGTTTTGGGAGACTGCTATCGACTCTTTTTTGAAAGCACACCCAAATATAGCCGCGCCAGACTGCCAGGACTCCCTGAGTAACCTCAAAGAATCCTGGCACCACCTAAGTCGTGGCTTAAAACAACTTCGATCCGATTTTGAAACCATTAATGAACGAAATAGAGAACTCGTAAATCTCTACAACAAATTGAGAAATCGCCTTAGCCGCGATGCCGGATGGAGCGACGAGAAGGTTGCCAGTGTTTTTTATTAGGATTATTTTAAGCAACAACGAGTTAGGCCGACACGGCAAAGTTTTAGTTCCTACTTGGCCACGAGTTAAACTAAAACCAATATTTTAAAACTTATAAGAACCTGCTCACAACTCACGACGCTTTACACCAAAACGCTCGTAGTAATCATCGATCATCTTTGTTTGAACACTGTAGGATATCTCCGGAGCCTCTCGCTTTCCGGACTTAATTTCCGCAAGATGCTCTGGGGTATCGTAGTACAACGATAAGCAGCAAGCATTTAACCCCTTAAACCCAGCTCTTCCTTTTCCAAACCCATGGTGCCAAGGATAAATCATCTGCGCCTTAGTAATCCCTGCATTGCTGTCCTCGCTGACTCTGACTCCCAACATGAAGTCCCAAAAAAATGCCAATCTCGGAGGACAAGGCACTGTTACTTTGCCATCGGCGCCAACGCGAACAACATAGCATCCGAATCCTGGATCTTTTTCCATTACTCCCAGCGCATCACCAAAGATCACATGCACAAACCCGACAAATTGTTTCGGCACGACAATCTGAATCTTTGGAGCAAAAAAAGGCATCAGAATCATCTTCGAGAACGTTGGACCAAGATCCTTAAAGACGACCCAACCGGCAATATAAATTCCTAAAGCAAGGCCCAAGAAAAGTCCGCCCAAGCGAATCATGGACTGAGATTCTCCTGGGAAGAGGTGTTGAGCTAGAAAATAAACTCCAAAGGTGGCAAGCGCGATGACACCAAAGAAGATCCCCGCGATCAATAACTCTAAAAAATCAAGACCTGACAAACGTCGCAAGAAAAGCCCCTCTGACCACTTTACTACTTTTACGTGATAAATCGTCCACGTTCCTCTGGTGTTGGCATGCGGCAGGCTTCTAGCTGACCAAACCAACGGTAGCGATTCTTAGCCACAAAATCATAGATCATATCCGTTAATGTCGTTGGCAGCACAACACCAGCCCAAGAAACGAGCCTCCAAAGCCCACCTACAGTGCCGAATATGTACAAGACCGCTTTGGACTTTGTTAGAAGCTGGCCTTTATCATTTAGTACCACAAGGCTATTTAAATCCTTGGTCAAGCCTTCAGGTAATCTCTGGCTGGCAAAGGTTCCCTGTAGAGTGCTCACCTTAAATATCGTGGTCTGGTCGATATCAAACAAGAACTGCACAAACCCATTGCAAAGACCACAAACGCCGTCGAAAAAGAGCACAGGAGCTGCCTCTGTTTTCCTTGCTGGAAGCCAACGCTCATCAAACGTAAATAAATGAACCATAAGCACACCGATCGTAAGGTCTGCAAAATTAACGAGGCTAACGATACCTAAATGCATGCCGATCATGGCGAGCCAAGTCCATTTTCGGGTAAACCTAAATAAACACAGCGGAGCAAATAAGACCTCGAGAGCCAAAACACCCCATGTGTTCCAGCGAAGGAGGACTTCTGGCATAGATAGCAGCTGCGTGCGGAGCATATTATCTCTAGCCAGAGGATTATTTAGTAGGTGGATGATCGCTGTACCGTCCGCCCAGGATGGGCTCATACACTTATGCAGACCACTAATTGTGTAGCCCAGCGCCATGATGCACCAAACCCCTTGAAAAATACCAAACGGCATATGCCAAGGCTCGCTGGTTTTTGATTTGCTGACCGACAGAGCCTCACCCACCGGAATGATGGCGCAACAGAGCAGTAGTAGCCCTATAAACGGAATGCCGGGATTTGCTATGAAAGGATTACGACCCAAGAGACAAGCCCAACCATACCAAAGTATGAATGCCGACGATCGTCTCCAAAATCCAACCATAAAAAAAATTGAAACTAGGCACAAAAAACTGAGGAACGATTTCGCAAAGATTGGCGATGTAAACCAAAACAACACATTTGGGAAAACGCCGTAAGTGGGAAGAATTTCTGGATTGGAAATATTTCCGGACTCACTCCAGATCTCAGACGCATAGGGGATCAAGTCAAAGAAATGGATTGCCAGGTAAAGTCCAAATAAAATTCTAAAGATGGCAAAGTGCCAGCTACTATAACGATACTCCAAAGTCCTCACTGTCATTGGCAGCTGACCTCCGTCACGTAAGCGCCACCATCACCGCGAGCTTTCGAGAGCGCCGTGATCGTAGCCATCTGCAGTGGACCGGATAAACCAAACATACCTGCCAAAGGTCCACTTTTACAAAAGCCATACTTTAAAACCGACTCAACCAGGGGTTCTTCGGTGGGTTCGGTGAGTTTTGGTCCGTATGCAAGCACCGCCCCGTAGACGTTGCGCCGATTGTAAGGACCCTTAAATTTATCGTACAACTCCGGAGTGATTTTTTTTATGACTGACTGTCCATCCTTTGCTTTAGCCTCGATTGAGAAATCAAGCGAAAAAGTTTCAAGGCCCCGAAAGTCCGAAAACACCAGTGGCAGAGGCGAAGCGGCTGTCAGTCTTCCAACATTTCTAAGACTTTCGACGCCCGTCAGAAAACCCAAAATCTGTAAAAACCCAATGGACATAACCAACACCACCGAGAAAGTGAGTTTTTTTAAAAGTTCGACCACGGTCGCTTCCCCTTTCCAAGGATGAATGGGAACGGATTATTGACGTTTCTAAACAATAAAATATCCCCAAACTTAACTTCTCGCTCAGGCTTAAATCCACAAGCACTGGACACGTCAGCTGGGTTTTCAAACGTACCAAACATCATGTCCCAAATCGGCAGATCGGCAAAATTATTGTAGTGAAAACCACGTTTATGATGAATGCGGTGCATCTCAGGCCTTTGAATAATGTAGCCAACCCAGCGAGGAGTTTTCACATTCATGTGATAGAAGAATTCTGCAAGAGCCGTGTAAAGAGTCACCCATGCGGCGCCCTCCAGCGTAAGACCGCATAAACCGAAGTTGACTGCTGCTATGATAATACCATTTATCACTAACTCGACAGGGTGCTTATAAAACGACGTGATTGTCTCAATGCGACTTGCACTGTGGTGGAGCTGGTGACAACTAAGCCAGAGGACGTTCACATCATGACGCCATCGATGCCACCAGTAGAATACGAAGGTTAAAATTAGATATGTTAAAAATGCCGCCGCTGGCGGTGAAAAATAGGTGGGCAGAGATAAAAGATGGTAACCAAACCATTTATTCCATGCCACATCAGCCAGGAGAACCACCCCGAGTTGCAAAACATTGACAATAATGACGCGCAGCCACCAACCATCAACTTTCTTGAGCACCTGATCCGGAACAAGACGCTCAAGCGCCATGAGGCACAAACCAACTGACAAAATTATTGCTATCATAAGTTACGGCCACCCATCTACCTAACGATTATCTTGGCTTCTACTCATAGACATGAACCCGATTGATTCCCCCATCAGGGAGTGTTCTCACTTTAATTTGATCCGTCTTGAAATCCACGTTTACACGAATGACTTTTTTATTCGCCGCAAATGCCTTCACCAGAGTCGCATCGACTACGGTCTTCCAAGCGCCATCAGTGTAAGCCAGCACTTCCACTGCCCTAGGGTTATTATTGACGAAATACTTGAAGTCGAGAACGATCCGCCCGGGCTTAATAACTTTCCCAAGTCTAATGGTCACCTCATCAAAATGTCCCGCATCGCGACTCCTAGCTGACTCCATGCCGTCAAACATATTAAGTGGCGGTAACGGCGAAATAACTTGAGCTGCAGGCCCATAGTGTTCGTTAGTCGCTGCCATAACTCGCCCACCAAAAGCCGACGACGCATAATCAACGGCCTCTTTAGAAACTCCACGAATATTCTCGGCAATCTCTTCGGCGGTTGGCTGGTAAGGAATTGAAAGTGGTTTTTTGACCTTTGGAATCTCGTCTTTAAACCTTGTGCATCGGGATTCTGACAGGGGGACGTAGTCCTTGGACTCAGACTCTGGCAGCTGTGCATAAAGACCTAGTCTTGTGAGCCCCCCATCCGGGTACTGCTCTACTAGAACTTCTGTAATCTGCGGAGTGGGTGCAGCCAGCCGAATCCGCCGACAAGAATGTCCATCCATATGCAGTCTAGGGATAATCTCTAGCCACGGTGCATCTGAACCGACTCGACCTAAGACTCTTACAAACTGAGGATGGTTTCCGTCGTGAAACTTCGTAGAAATACGCACAAATAGCGCAGATCCAGGGACTTTTAATCTAAGATGTAGAGAATCCCGATCCGATTCGTTATGGCGGACTGTCTCCCAGCTATCCATAATTTTGCCCTGCTTACCGAACAGCTCGGGATCAAAGATCGGCTCAAATCGTGAGAATAGATTACTGGCTCTTGCAAATCTTTCACAAGTGACGGAAAGAATCTGTGCATTATCTAAAAGATTAAAGTTAGCTAGTGGATCGGGAGGACCTTTATCAATAATCTCCTCTGGCAGAGTCTTCTCAAATGCATCAAATATCAGAGCTTTATAGCCAAGGTTAACAATCTGTTCCTGGGTGAGGCGGCTGTAATCAAACGACGTCGCCACTTTTTCAAAATTCACACCAGATATTTTCAGGTGATTCATCAAAAGCCTGGCGACATCTGCGATGAAGAGCACACCACAGTTGTCTGCGTTACAGAGTATTGTAAAACCTCGACCACGCTCAGGACCGGCTACAACATGAAGATATAAGGCGCGAAACCCTTCGTTGGCCCCTTGATGAATGGCAACTTTATTGTCACCCATTTGAGCAACGAAGACCCCAAGGCCCATATCACAGCCCATGAAACTTCGGCACCCAAGATCTTTGCCGTGCATCATCGTGACGGCCGTATCGTGGGACATCCCACCTGAACCTTCAAGCGCATGATAAGCCGTCTCAAGATGCCTTAAAAACCGATGCATATTGACGGCTGTACCAAGAGCACCAGCTGCAAATGCTGGAAAATTTAGCCGCCCGCCCTCTACAGCACGACCGTCATCAAAATATCCAAATGCGCAGTCACTCAGGTTAGAACCTGGTGCAAACGTCGTTCGATCCATATCTAATCTGGCAATAAATTCTTTCGTAAGGCTACCAATTGGCTGGCCTCCAAGAGCCTCCACAAGATGCTCTGCCAGCATGAATCCCGCTCCAGAGTAGCTAAACTTGGTCCCTGGCTTGGCAATAACATTAATAGGCTCATATCCATAACGCCTAGGATCACTCAAGATCTCACCCGTAGTCGGTTGGATTTTGTCTAGTGTAAATCCATTAACATAGTGAAGGTTGAGGGCTGCGTGACTCATCAAGTGCTTGACTTGAACCATATCCGCCCATGCAGGATCGACAGATGACGTAAGCCTAAAAGACGAGTTTGTCTGTGCCAGAAGCTTATTGACGGACTCATCAAGTGAGATTCCTTTACGGCCCAAAAAATCAATAATAAAGGCAGATGCGATCGATTTGCTAAGAGACGCAAGTTCAAACAGCGTCGTCTCGGCAACCGACTCACCTTTCTCGCTGCGAAGACCGGCCGCGACGCTCTGAATGCTAGAAGAGTTTGCCAGCGCGATTTGAACACCTCGCACACCGTGACGGGACAGCAGGGATTTTATCTCGCCTACGACCTGATCAAGAGGATCCGCATCAATTCGCTTCTTCGTGATTTCCCACAATGCCTCACGAGCATTGGCTAATTCAATGTCACGCGGGTTATTTAAACGGCCTTTGACCGCTGCAAGTAATTCCGACGCAGATTTGCCCTTTGCCGAGATCAAAAATTTAAATCCAAAGGTTTCGTGGTAACGACTCGAAAGCTGTTTGAGCTCGTCCACCACACTTTGTTGACTTGATGTCACAAGTTTTTGCTCACCTTTAGCCATCTCGTCTAAGGTCCTAGATGCTTCGCCTATATCTCCATGAAAGCTCGCCGCTTCAATAATCTCGTCAACTGAAAAACCCTTGATAAGTTTTTCTGCATGATCAAGATCCAGAACAGCGCCAGATCCCAAGGCGGTTGCAAACCTCTGAGACCCGCAGCGTTCGAAATAATAATTAAATCTCTCCACGTAATCTGGCAATTGATAATGAGAGTGATCGATCTGCATCAATGCCGCCCACGGATCGTTGGCTTTACGAACCTCTTCAAGCGTAAACGGCATCAGCAGCTCCGTTGCGAACTCCACGGGCTGGCGCGCCGTCATAAGCTGGATCATCAACTTAAAAGCAACGGGGTACCACTTTGCAGTTCTTTCATCCCACTTCACCTGAACGATTTTTTTGCCATCGGAGAGATTTTTTCGAATAAAACGCATCTCTTCGTGGGCAATCCGCAGGAAGTCCTCCACCGAAAATCGACCATGATAAAGCTCATGCCACACTTCCCACCGCGACCGCTCGGCTGTTGCCAAGTCGTCCATCACCCTAACCGGCACACCCTCAACGGTCGTGGGCAGGGCCACACAACCGTTACCAGAAAGCCAGTCTGTCAGGTATTGAAGGGATTGAAATACATTGTAGCGAATTTCGTCTGGGTGGTTATTGGCAATGAAATCTGACTCTTTGAGGTCTGCCACAAGAAGAGATCTAACATAATTGGGATCTCTGGTATCGAGACCCTTGATATCCTCGCCCTCAATGAATGCGTCTACTTCTTTGCGATGCTCGTCTGCAAAAATTTCTTTAGTAAGAGTCATCAATGGCTTTTTATCGCCCGCCTTATAAATCCTCCACGCCTCAACAATGGCAAGGCCAAGGCGCACAAAATCTGGATGAGCCACCCAAAATCCGGTTAAATCCCGCTTCAGCTGCGTGATGACATCCTTGAAGTAGCCCTTCAGTGTCACCTGGAATGAGGGACTTTGCATGTCGTTTTGTTGCGGCAAAATACCATACATTCCTCCAACTTTGATTCCGCCTCGCGAACCAACGACATCAGACAGCATGCGGTGCGATGCTTTGATGTATTTGATAACAATATAAGGGTCAGCCTTAACGGGTATTCTGTAATTGGCATCTTCCTTAAATAGACGAGCCGTTGACCCCAGATAATCATGCCATCCTAACGAGGCGCCGGCAAAATACGGAAAAAGCTCATCCATAATTTCATGGGTGCGTAAAATCGCCCGAGGGTTTTCAAGCACAATCATGAGTCGAATACGGCCCAACTTATAGTCGGGATAACGAACCTTAATCATGGCCTCGGCTGTCGATATCATCTTGTGGATGTAGCGAGCCTCCTCCTCATTCTCAAGCTTCGGCACATAGAAGGTCAAAGCTCTCTCGTTTTGCCAATTCGCAAAAAGGTGGAGGGCAAAGTCATACATGTGAAGAGGTATTGGACTATCATTGTAAAATAAGAATGCACACGGTAACGCAAGCCCAGGAAAGCGTTTGATTGGCTGCGCTAGTTTGTCGGCAGCGAGTTCATATTTCTTTTCACCCTCGGTAAGCCTCAAGTCGCCTGCGAAGCAGCGCGTGAGATTTGATGCAGCATCTGCCAGATCTGCCCGCATGGGCGTTTTTGAATCCTCATCATCAGCGCCCCACATAGGTGATGCCTTCTGGCCGCTCAATAGCTCACCCACGATCGGTGGCTCTCCTGGAAGTTTCCGGTGATAGGAATTCATCGCATTAATCGACATCTTAGCGGAATCGGGAGGACCAAAAAGAGTCACGTGGGGACCTTTAAGGTGATCTGGTATCGGCGCGACCTGCGCGCCGCCGGGCGAACAATACGAGTCGGTTTTTGGGCCGATCACGATGCGACCGTCCCCGTCTTCAAGGCCAATAACTGTTTTATAGGTAGGGCTCAAAACATCGCGACGAAGATTTTGATTAAATTCGTAACAAGCTTTCACTCGCTCATCGATAAACCTACGGTCGATGGATCTCTGCTTTAGAACTTTGCCCAGATCTGATTTGACCGCTTCATACAGCTCGACCAGAAATCGGAGGGACTCTGTCGATTCAAGCCCACCCATATCTCCTACATGGCGAAGGCCCTGAACGCCCCCAACCGGCTGAGCGCTTTTAATCACATGCCTGGCCAGCCCCGGAGATATGTAATCGTGGTAATACGGGATCTCAAAAAAGAGATGATTTTGGTCATTTTTGGCTTTCATAACCAAAAAGTGTAGCATTATTTTTTTCAGCCGAAACCCTTTATTTTCTCACCAAAAAATGCTGAAATGCCTAACTTTCGCACTATATCTAACAACCACTTTGAGGATCATCCATGCGCGAACTCATTTCATTTAAGTCCACCCCGTCCCCCCGCTTTCGCTATACGCCTTGCGTGAAGACTGGGCCGTTCTATGAGTTTAGTGGGATGATCGGCCTTGGCGCTGATGGCAAACTGGCAGCCGGCGGCGTCGAAGGTGAAACCAGGCGGATTCTCACCAATATGGTGTCTGCTGCAAAGGAAATCCACTTAGGCTTAGATCATCTGACATCCGTCAATATTTTCACCACAAAATTTGAGGACTTCCCGACCATCAATAAGGTGTGGGAGGAGTTCTTCACTCAAGACATCCCACCCCCGGCTCGTACATCCGTAGGGGTAGCTGCATTGCCACTGGGAGCAACGGTTGAAATGGCTTTTAGGTTTTACCGTTCGTAAAGAACTCTAGGCCACTTTGCTGATTCGCAAGATCCTGGTTTTTTCTCCAGGAACCGGCCATACCACATCACAACTAAACCCTGCCGCTTGCAAGGTGGTCTCAAATTTCCTTACGTGAGCTCGACCTGGATCGACAAATAGAGCATTGCCGGATGGCTTTAGAGCGGACTTTAAAAACTCGCAGACCTCGCTTGCACACCCTGGTTCATACAGCACGTCACTACCAATGATAAGATCAAAAGGCTCACCGGTGAATGCCTCCTGCCATGATAACTTCATGAATTTTGGCGATTCCAAGTCATTTAGTCTCGCATTCTCTCTCAGGAGCTCGCCTGCAAACGGGTTGTAATCACTAGCTGTGACGTCACACCCTCGCCTTTTAAGAACAAGTGAGGCCAATGCGACACCGCAGCCAATCTCTAAAATTCGCAGGCCATCGCATTTTTTTGTTGCAACCAGCTCTGCCAGAAGAATCCCCGATGGCCATAAAATTCCACTCAATGGCCACAAAGACTCAGGGACATCGGCGCCCCACACTCGGTCTCCGATGTGACCCTGCTCAAGCAACGTTGGAAATTGATCACGGTTAGCGAACTGCTGAAGTGTCCACTCAGACCCTGAAATCGTTACGCGCGACATTTTATACTCAAGAGTCATCAAAACACCTTTGGCATTGACACAAAGTCTGACAGACCAAACCTGCGAAGTCGCCGCCCATAAGTGAATCAAAAATCCATGATAGATGAAATAGCAAAATCCCGAAGAACTGGGCGTGCCTGATCGACCGAGCAATTCAATCATAACACCCAAATGCCGTCGAGGAGGCGTGCTTGCAACTGTCTGATTTTAATTACATATCCCGGTTCTTATCGGGGATGCACAAGTGTCGATACGCGGCTCGATTCGAGAAACTCCGAACAGAGTCAAAGGAGAACAAGCAGCAACGTATGGTCAACTATAACGAAGAAAAAGAATTTACTGAATTCGCAATACAGCGCTCCGCCCAGCATGCAACGACCGACTCGCTGTTTGGTATGGTCTTCTACAATATGTTTGCGATCTGGGACATGATCACTGTTCCCGACAACTATCAATCGCTTTGGGCCATTCGATTTAGTGTCACAGGTCTATGGCTAATTGTGACGCGATTCCATAACCACCCCCTAGTACAAGCCAACCTACGATTGGTATATCTAGGGCTTCTGCACATCGTATTAAATAGCCTATCGGTTATCTACTGCTTGTCGTTTGACAAAGTAAAACAGATAGTCTTTCGTATTTTTAGTACTACCATGGGTGATGAGCGCGTATCATCTTAGACTCCGAGACTCGATTGCGTTGGGGTTTAGCTTCGCTGCCAGTTTTGCGACAGTAACTATTACAAAGTCTTCCGACTGGGACTTTACAGTTAACGTTATGTTAGTCCTAATGGTAGGGTTTGCATTTGGTGTCGCAGGAGCATTTAGCAGCGAGCGATTTGGTCGCAGAGCTTTTCTCGCTGAAAAGGCTCTCCAAGCCGAAACGAATAGGGCGGACAATCTTCTGGTGAAAACGTTCCCATTCGAAGTCGCAAAGGAGCTGAAATTAAACCAGAATTCTCCGGCCCGTCAGTTTAACAACGTAACAGTGATGTTCTGCGACATCGTTAACTTCACTGAAGCCTCAGTTCAGATGAGCCCTGAACAACTACTGGCATTCCTTAATCAAACGTTTTCGGCTTTTGAGCGCATTACGGTGGACCATGGATGCGAAAAAATCAAAACTATCGGTGATTCATATATGGCCGTCTGTGGTGCGCCGATTCCAGCGAATAATCATGCGGAGCGAATTATTCGACTAGCTCTAGCACTTCATGAGGCTGCCGCAAATATAACTTTGGGGGATAAACCACTCCTACTGCGAATCGGAGTCAACTCTGGGCCGGTAGTCGCTGGCGTAATCGGCGAGACTCGCTTTGCCTACGATCTTTGGGGCGACACTGTAAATACAGCCAGCAGAATGGAGTCACTTTCCCCTGTAGGAGCGATCCGGATCACAGAGAGCACCAAAAATGAAATCGGCGACGCGTTCACCCTGCAAGAACTTCCCGAGAGCCCGGTCAAGGGCAAAGGCATCATGAAAAGCTGGATCGCTATCGGACTAAAGCAATTGTCGGCAGAAGAAAGCCCAGGCAGCACTCATGTTGCTGCCTAAGCACTGACCCATATTTTGCCGATACTCTGACTACAGTCGCACATCCAAGGTGGCAATAAAATTTCGCCCTGGTTCGTTCACGCCAGATCCAAGCACCCGGTAGTCTTCATCAAGAAGATTCTCCCAGGCAAGACTAAGTCTCGCCTTTTCGTGCAACGAGCCGCCAGCTCGTATCCCGTAGGTTTTATAGCCTGGACTACCGCCCGGTGGAATTCTCTCGTTATCAAGCTTATCGCCGCTATTAATCCGGTCTTGTCGTCTGACCAAAGTGTACAAAACCTCTGCCCAATAGTGGTCATTTGGACTCTCATACCGCGCATTGAGATTCAGCGTGGCTGGCATCACTCTGCTGAGGGGTTCAAGCTTGGTTTGATTGGATGTGCCCGCATAGGTCTCAAGCTCACCCCACTGGAACGTGTAATTCCCACCTAACACATACTGAGGAGTCACGCGGTAAAACCCATCTAGCTCGGCGCCTTGAACATATCCCTTGCCGGAGTTCTTTTTTATCACATAGAACTTTTTGCCATCTGGTGTTTTTTCACCAGTTTGCGACTTGATGATCATATTGTCGATTTGTGTTTTGAAAACCCAAGCTTCAACTTGCCAAGTCTTTGCATCACCCCAACGAGAACCCAATTCATATGATAAGTACCTTTCAGGCTGAACGTCAGGACTTGGTTGCTCTATTTCAGAACTGCGCGCAAGATCAAATCTTGTAAGATCCGAGAGGTTCGGGGCTCGAAACGACTGACCTACGCCAAAAAATAATTTACCGTGCCCATCTGCAACAACATCGTAAGCACCCCTCACGCTACCAACGGTTGCTGCGTACTTCTTATTTAACGACGCTGCCTTTTTTGTGACGGGATCTTCATAACGGTCGACCTTTGCGGTCATCTGGTTATGACGAATCCCTGCCGTCAGCTCAAGATCCTTGGATACTTTGTATTGATCTTGAACAAACGCACCAACATTGTCGTAGGTTGCATTATCGCCAATAGGTCCTTGAATCGATTTTGACTCAAAAGAGCCGTCTGCCTTGTTGTTAAGTCTATAAGAGTCGACTAAATCCCTGTAGGCATCTACACCGTATGTCCAGCGCCCCGACTCCAGATCAGATTGCGCCTGCAGCATCCAGCCGGGCGTGTGTACGTCAAAACCCTGGTCACTTTTGGTCGAGTCTGACTTTACACGGCACTCACCCTCCTCTTGCCTTTGGTAAGAGAGGGCATATTCCACGTTAGTTAGAAAACCTGTCTCAAAAATATGCTTATGCTTCACGTAAGCAAGCTCACGTTTTTGGTCCAGAGAACGCTCCTTATCTGTTCCGATTTTGGTGCCCCGGTAACTTTTTGCAAATGTTGTTGAATGGGTTCGCATCACGTCATCTTGACTTGCTTTTTGCCAAGCTAGTTTCAATTCATCTTTTGCCGTAACTTTACCCTGAGCTTTTAGGTCAAAACTATGTTCATCATAGTGAGTCCTTGGAAGCAGTCCAGTAGCCGCGCCCGCACGAAGATCACCATATGCTTTTTTAGTGCCACCAAGCAGTACGGCAAAGTTTTTACCCGATCGTCCGACAACTTCACCTCGCTGAATGCGCGCATCCTCTGCCGACGCATAACGGTACAATAACCTAGCAGACAGCGGATCATCAGAGCCTTCTAGTAGCAAATCTCTCGTCAAAGCGTTAATAGTTCCACCGATAGCGTCTGACCCGTATAGTACGGACGTGGATCCCTTCACCACCTCGAGCCTATCAACAGCATAAACATCCACCGTATTCCAGTACTGATTTGGACCATCACGCATGACTGAGTTATTGAAGCGGATACCATCAATCAAAAATAAATTTCTAAAGCCTGTGAACCCTCGAACAAAAGGGGACCCCTGCCCCCTGGCGGTCTTTTGCAAGAGAACGCCTGACTGATGTGATAAGGCCTCGGGAACTGATGTGGCCTGTTCTTTTTCTAGTAGGTCTTTACTCTTCAGTATTTTAATACTTCGAGGCACTTGAACCGCCGGAGCCTCAACACGAGTAGCCGTCACAGATAAATCTAAAACTTCATTGGGCCTTGCCTCCAAAGACTCCGCCGACTCATTGGCCAAGCCTACACCGGAGGCACAAAATAGCAGCGCTAGAACAGATGGCGCATGACGCATAAGACAAACCCTCAAGATAGTTTATGAAATCTTAAGAGTCATGGTAACCAGTGCGATCGAGTCTAACAACTGAGTTTTTTTAAAACAGGATGCCGCGGCACCCGCAAAGATCAAAAATTAAGCACTTGCGTTGCTTGAATGCAAAAAGTCAGAATTTAAGTCTCAATATCAAGACTTGCATCCACTTCAAATTCAAAAGCTCCAGCGTCCATCTCGCTAAATTCTGGCAAGTCAGCTTGATCCCAAGCCATTGGTTTTAGACCAACGGGCTGGGATTTGCGAGAACCTGGATCATACTGTCTAGAAAGCCGTGCGATCTCTTCTTGCTTGCGCTTTCTTTGGTCTTCTTTGCTTCTGAAAATAATACGTAACGGCACATCGACAAAGCCAAGATCTTCGCGGAAACGGTTGATCATGTAACGCTTGTAGCCCTCTTGAATCTCACGGGCTACGTTACAGAAGACCAGAATAGTCGGAGGGGATGAGCGTACCTGGGTCCCATAATAAAACTTCACACGTTTGCTAGTTCGCTTAATCAGAGCCGGCGTGTGATCGTGAGCCATTTTGTGGAGTGCTGCATTAACTGCGCGCGTTTCGACACGTCTTTCAAACTGAGACACCACAGTCTCGACCAATTGCATGATGTTGTGAACTCGTTGATTCTCAAGACAGGACACGTAAAGGACTGGAACCCATGACAAGAGTTTCAACTTGTAGCGAAGAAACTCCGTATATTCTTTGGCGGTATTTGAGTTCTTGTCTTCGACTAGATCCCACTTGTTCACGATGATTGCCATTGCTTTATGCTGCTCGGCAGCCATCGCCGCAATTCTTGCATCCTGGTCAGTCAGCATCTGCGTCGCATCCAGCACCAAAAGCACGACATCTGATCGTTCGATCGCCTGCATGCTTCGCATGACACTAAGAGATTCCACTTTGTCGTGAATACGACTTCTGCGGCGGATGCCAGCCGTATCAACTAAGACATAGTTTTTGCCATTGTAAGCCAGAGGCGTGTCGATCGAATCCCTCGTCGTGCCCGCGACTTCGCTAACGAGACTTCGCTCTTCGCCAATCAAGCGATTGAGAATCGATGATTTACCGGCATTGGGGCGACCGACGAGTGCGATACGAGTGCCTGAGACTGGCAAATTTTTCTTGTCTGCCCGCAGCTCTTCAATCGATGTGAGTTTAGTCTCAATAAGCTCTAAAAGTTCGTCGACTCCACGCATGTGGGCGGCTGATGTCACGACAAACTGATCAACTCCTAATTGATAGAAGTCAAAGACCCTATCTTCATGCTCTTTGACGTCGACTTTATTGACAACATAAATGACCGGCTTATTTTTCTTAGCCATATGACGCAGAAGTTGCTCGTCGTGAGGGTGAAGTCCTGATTTGCCGTCAAATACCAAAACGACAATATCGGCCTCATCAATCGCAGTTTCTGTTTGTTGCCAAACGATATTTTCACTGAAAGGTTGATAGTAAACCCCTTCTGTTTCAAAACCACCGGTGTCGACCACCATGCAGCCCCGTTCTTCCATGTCGTCAAAATACACAACCCCATAAAGACGGTCCCTGGTAAGACCTGGACAATCGTCGACGAGGGCATTTCTCGTCCGAGTAAGGGCGTTGAACAAGGTTGATTTACCGACATTCGGGCGACCAACAATCGCGACTGTTCCTTTGATCATGGCGCGACCTCCTCAAAATAAGCCAATGCTAGCTTAGCAGCAGCCTGTGCCGCGTCTTTCTTACTAGAACCTTCACCCAAAGCCAAAACGCGCCCGTCAACTTTCACAGAGACCTCGAAAGATTTTAGGTGGGCAGGTCCCGTTTCACCGGTAACGTCATAGGTTGGCGTGGTTTTAAATTTTGCCTGAACAAGTTCTTGAAGTTTTGTTTTTGCATCACCACTCAAAAAGCGACGTAAATCTCCGCTGAGCTCTGCTGCAAGAAGACCTTGCGTCACGCGTCGGGCCGACTCCCAACCGCCATCTTTGTAAACGGCACCCATAAGCGCCTCTAAGGCGTCGGCTAAGATGCTTGGTTTGTCTTGGCCGTTGGTCGCCATTTCACTTCCGCCGAGCACCAGAATATTTCCTAGGTTAATTCGCCGCGCGATACGCGCCAAATTATCTTCACAAACGATTGCCGCTCTCACGCGCGACATTTCGCCTTCACTAAGACCCTCAACAGACATCAGCAGAGACTCACTAACAACTAACCCAAGTACGGAGTCCCCGAGAAACTCAAGCCGCTCGTTCCACGGCTTCATGTCAAGAATATCCGCCGTCACACCAGCCACACCCACCAAAGCGGAACGATGGGTCAATGCTTCCCAAAGAATTTCTGAATTCGAGAATGCGTAACCGATGCTGGCCTCTACATGGCTAGCTTTGGTGTAAAGAGATGGTTTGAGGACCCAGAGCACTTTTTCCAAACCTCCCCGCCCAGGTAAGACCGGCAAAAACCGGCGTTTAGCTTAAAATTTAAGCAAAATTAGCGGCAGGGAGATATATAATCTCTAGGTTATTTAATCAATGTTAATAATTTAATAAATATTCTAATAAGCCGCTTAGCCCAGAGTGTCACAAGTACCTAAAATTAATATAGTTATTTAGAATTTAGGGACGCCAAAAGCAGCCTAAGCGCTGCGGCTGGCCGCCATCTATGGCCAAATCCATAAAGACATCCCAATGGCCTGTATCCTCGTTGTAGAGGCTTGAGGTCTGCCCCTCATAGCGATGCCCCTCGACCGTCCCGTCAAAGCCGAAGCATCCCGGACACCTGTAAACCTTAAACGACTCAAGAGCTAAGGGTACAAGATTCTTTTCGACGTTCGAGAGAAAAACTCGTTGCTCGTCTTGAAATAAGTAGATGGCCCTGTCTGGCCCCAGCATACAACCAACTGTCGCCGCATCCGGGAGGTCAGCCCCCATGAGCTTGGCAGTGACTCCCAGAATGGTGATCGAAAAACAGAACCGAATCATTAGACGTGTTAACACAAGACAGTTCCTCCCCAGAAATCCCTGGAGACAGTTCTAGCCCCAATTTTAAAATTTATCGACAGGAATAATAGTGTTGAAAATAAAATGGAACATCAACGTTGCCGTTAAATGTAGAATCGCCTAGTTTAGATGATGACATTGACGACACCAAGTAAAAATTAAAGCTCACCCCGATGAATAACCAACGAAAAATCACGCTAGCTTTTATCTCAATATTTGTCACCGGTCTAGCCACACAAGAGACTGCGCTCGGAGATGTCACGGCCCAATTAAACAGATCAAGTCCGAAGGGCCCTAGTAAAGTCTTTCAATATTTTTCACCCAAATTAATTCGCGTTGACACGATCGAAAAAGACACGACACAGATCACATTTGTTGATGACACAAACACAACGATTTGTCGTCGTGAGAACAAACCAACAGCCAAAGGCTCATGTAGCATGATCGAAACCAAAAAAATGCTGGGCATCACATCAGCTTTTTTTGACGGCAAAGGGCTCGCAAAGGTCACAAACTACAGCAGCAACCCTACCGGCAAAACTGGTCGCTTTGCTGGCCGAAACTGTAACTATTTTAAACGGATTATGACCATTAGTGGCATTATGGGTAGCACCAGCACGGTAACAGAGACTCTTTGCATTGATGGCACGCTAGCAAAAGACATGGGTGGCGTGGCCGAAAGGTTTCTGAACCCCTGGCTCAACGCCATGCTTGATACCAAGCTTCAACAAAAGGCGCTCAGCGATCGGAAGAAATCTGAAGGATTTGTACTGTATAGAGACATCGTATCCCAAACAAATTTACCAACTGACAAAAGCAGCAGTAAGACGACCAACCCATTCCCCATGGATAAGGCCGCGAGTAAGCAACTCAAAGAACTTGAGGCTATGCAAAGACAGATGCAAGCCACTGCGAGCAAACCTACAAAATCCGAATCTCTCGTGACAACTAAAGTGATTGTAGGACCTATACCGGCACACATTTTCATGGTGCCACCACCCCAATATGAATTGCTAAAGCAAAAGTAATCCTGAGCCTTGCATTCAGGGATCATGAAGAATCGACTCGATATTCGCGGCACGCCTTCGCACCAACTTGCTAGATGCTTCTGTGATGTCATAGACAGAAAAAACAATGAAAAGCTTAATCTCTGGCCTGATTGGGTAATCGCCGGCGAGCAAAAGTGGCAAATTATACTGACGGCTATGGAATCTTTACAAAATTATCTGCGATTGCTGCGCTGACGAAAGATACTGCGCCTTGGAGTCGGATCGCTCGTACCGTAGGTCGGATCAGACCATTTCGGAGCCTTGGGCACGGGCACGTACTCACGACCCATTTCACGAGCTCTTTGCTCGTTATATCCTGGCGGGTTACCGGTACCATAGTATGGGTCTACGAAGTGGGACGGATAGACATATCGAGACTCGCTCGATGCGGGTTTTTTCTTTCGGTAATTGGGGGGGTCACTGGTGCCGTAGCTTGGGTCATTTGGAATCGCCAATCCTACCGAAGCAGTTCCACAAATCACACCTAAAACCAACAAATTAACTAAGGATCTCATGGCCCCTCCTTACATCGAGGCCTTGGAAAGCAAAGCCTATGCCAGCATACGGCAGCAGCTAACCCCGCGAATTTAAAGAGCCAAGACTTGACCCTCAAGTGTCTATTAAAGAAATGCCTGTCTTAAATCAAAACACTACACCGGTTTTTGCCTAAATAAGCTACCGAGTCACTTTTTCAATAAACCCATCAGCAGCTACAAGAAGTGATTTCTGCTCTAACTTTGATTTCTTCCCCCACATAGCCACCATCATAGATAACCTTGGGTTTTTCGCTAGGAACTGAAATTTCTCACTTACAAATTTCCAGTAAAGACCATCCCAGATTTCACACCATGGACCTTTTTTATAACTGCTCATCTTCAAAATATAGTTCGATCCACAAATGTAAGGCTTAGTCGCAAAAATTCCGCCATCACTGAATTGACTCATACCATATACATTGGGTCCCATCACCCAGTCTGATGAGTCCACATACATCTCCATAAACCATCGGTGAACCTCCCTGGGGTGCACCTGAGATAACAGCATAAGACAACCGATGACCATGAGGCGCTCAATATGATGTGCGTAGCCAAACTTTAAAGTTTTAGTAAGCGAGTCATCCAGCGGAATTATCCCCGTCTGGGCGGTGTACCAAACGTCAGACAACTTTCTATCGTGCTTAAAAAAGTTCTCCACGTCCTGCTTTTCGCTAAAATTTTGATAAACACCTCTGACAAACTCCCTCCAGCCAATCACCTGGCGGACAAAGCCTTCCAGGCTATTCATCGGTGTTTTGTTTTCTTTGGCGAACAACAATGCGCGCTTCACAACCTCATCTGGCGTCAAAAGACCAAGATTGATTGTGGGCGATAAGACTGAGTGAAACACACTAAATTCATCCGGATGAATGGCGTCTTCAAACTCACCAAAATGCTCAAACTTCTTCGAAAGAAAATCCTCCAACCATTTCATCGCTTCAGTGCGAGTTGTTGGAAGCCAGAAATCCCTCGACTGCCCTGGATGGCCATCGAACAAATCATCGACCAGTTTTGACACATCACGAACGTGATCACTTGACTTAATTTTTGGAAGGCCGGGTACTTTTATGTCCGGATCAAGCTTCGATCGATTATCCTCGTCAAAGCTCCATTTGCCGCCAATCGGCTTTCCGTCTTTGTCGACGAGTATCCCAAGGCTTTTTCTGCGCTGTTCGTAAAAGGTTTTCATAAAGGGCTTTTTTTGGCCCTTGAGGTAAGCCTGAAACTCATCTCTTGACGTCAAAAACATTGGACTTTTTAAAATCTTGTAGTTTCTGTCAAGCCGCTCAGAGAGTTTTTTAATGCGGACTTCCATGAACTTATCTTCGATCTCAAAACTGATCAAACTTGCATTTGGCCTTGCAGACAACTCGGCTGCGAGCTTCTCCTCGTATTTTTTTGATGCTGCCTGCGCATCATCTAGCTTAGCGTAGACAACCTCATAGCCTGCTTTTCGAAGTTCATCTGCGTAAGCACGCATGGCTGCCAAAAATAAAATAATTTTATGCTTATGGAACCGGTAGTACGTACAAAGCTCGCGGTCTTCTGCCATAAAAAGAACGACACCGCTCGGCCGCGGTAGATCCGCCAGGGGGAATAACTGATTGCCCATGATGAGCAACACATCTCGCCGATCAGAATGAGCCTTAGTCATGATTGGCTACTATTTTGATGAACGCCCCTGACCGCACGGCCCGACGGATCTGCTGCGTTTGCAAACGACGCATCCCATCTAATAGCAGCTGGCGAACTACAGGCTATACTCGGGCCATCGGGTACACACGCCCGAGCACTAGCTTGGGGAAAGTGCTTTTCAAAAATTTGCCGGTAAAGAAATGCTTCTTTCGTGGGGGGCGTTTTATCAGGAAATCGCTCCTTGGCTGACGCGAAATCTTTGTCACTCACCATATTATTCGCTTCCGCCTTGAGTGAATCAATCCAAGAATATCCTACACCATCGGAAAACTGCTCTTTTTGCCTCCATAGAATTTCGCTTGGAAGCTCACCTTCAAAGGCATTTCGCAGAATCCACTTCTCCATACGGTCTTTAGTGATCATCTTTTCTTCTGGTCTGATGGACATGGCCATCTGTAAAAACTCCGGATCAAGAAACGGAACTCTAGCCTCGACACCCCATGCTGCTGTGGATTTGTTTGCCCGCAAACAATCAAACAAGTGCAAGGATCTCAGTTTGCGCACGGTTTCCTCGTGAAACTCACGGGGGTTAGGAGCTTTGTGAAAGTAGAGGTATCCGCCGAAAATCTCGTCTGAACCCTCACCAGAGAGTACCATTTTGATACCCATGGCTTTGATTTTTCGAGTCATTAGGTACATCGGAGTTGACGCTCTAACCGTCGTCACATCAAAAGTCTCAAGGTGGTAGATCACATCCGACAACGCATCGAGTCCCTCTTGGACAGTAAAATGCACCTCGTGATGAATGGAACCGATATGGCTGGCGACTTTTCTGGCCATTGGTAAATCTGGAGATTCTTTAAGACCAACCGCAAACGAGTGAATCTGGGGCCACCAAGCAGGAGCCTTACCATTTTCCTCAACACGGTTTTTCGCAAATTTGGCTGCAAGGGCTCCAATAATGGACGAATCAAGGCCACCAGAAATCAAAATCCCATACGGCACATCACACATCAGCTGTCTTCGAACGGCATTTTCAAGTGCTACACGCAGGGCTTTTGGATCGTACGCGTTTGCAGGGAGCTCCCTCGTATCAAACCAGGTAGGCTCGTAGTATCTAACGGGGGATGACTGACCAGATTTAAAATAATGCCCAGGAGGAAACTCCTCCACCTGATCACATACATCCACGATCGCTTTCATTTCGGACGCGACAAAGACTTGCCCTTGAGAATCCTTGCCCCAGTAAAGCGGCACAATTCCCATGTGATCTCGAGCGATGAAAAACGAGTGGTCTTTTGGATCATAGAGAACAAATGCAAAAATGCCATTAAGTCGATTTAGGAACGCAGGCCCGTCCTCAGAATATAAATGTAGAATGACTTCACAATCAGACTCGGTCAGAAAGGTATGCTGCTTACGCAATGCCGCCCGTAATTCCTTATGATTATAGATCTCACCATTAACACCCAGAACTCGGCCCGTTTCGGGATCTACGAGAGGCTGCGCTCCACCCGAGACATCAACTATCGCCAAACGTTCGTGCGCAACAATGGCTTTACTATCGGAATAGACGCCACTCCAATCGGGACCTCGGTGCCGAATACGCTTAGACCTCGTAATGATTTTCTCACGAAGCTGCTTGTGGGACTCTGATGCGTTGAGAACCGCCAATATACCGCACATAAGAGATGTGTCCTCTGTGATCTAGGTGTGTGTGTGAGCTCTCGGATTATATCTATTTTCTTGGGATACCGACACAGCGGAATGTAATATTTACACGGGCGCCTTTCGGTCGACGTGTTTTAGGTAGGCTGTGCTCCCAATAAGACTGCATCGCACCCGCCATGATGAGGAGATCGCCATGCTCCAGATCGATATCGACACCTAAAGATTTATTAAAATAGTGCCTCATTTTAAAAACCCTAAGATCGCCAAGACTGACCGATGCTATGGTCGGCTCTTCACCCAGTTCTGGCTCGTTATCACGATGCCACCCCATACTATCAAGGCCACTTCGATAATAGTTCAGCAAGGCACTGTTAAATTTAAATCCCATCGCCTTCTCAATGGCTGACTTAATTTGCAGGACCGGGTCTGACCAAGGCTCAGGGGTCATCAACAATCCAGAGTAACGATACGAAGCGCCTGGATCACCCATCCAAGCCGTCAAACGCGGCTGAAGGACGGAACGACCAAATATCTTAATGGGCTCCTGTCGCCAAGGGGATGAACAAACAATAGCATTTAAATAGTTGTCGGCTTCATCGGAATGAAAAAATTTTTTCATATGAAACGCCTGGCCGTCCATCGAAAGCAAGTTTGAGGGCCTCAAGCCGTCTACTTCGTCAAATAAAAATATCGGACCCCGCCCGTTCATGCCGCTCTCACTTTATGCACCTGATAATGGTCGCTGGCGGAAAATTTTGCCAAACCACAGATGTTTCAACCTTGGAAAAATTTTTTCGTAGCATGGCTAGCATCCTGTGCATCTTAGGCATAAGAAGTGTATGCGTGTAAATAAACATTCGAAATTCACCGCCAACGCGCAAAAGATTATTTGTCGAAAGAAAAAGATCCTGCAAAACCTCTAACGGCATAATCGAGCAAGGCAAGCCGGAGACCACAAGATCCGCCGCGCCGAATTCTTTAAGCACACGCGGCGCAATATTTTGCGCGTAATCAGGGACGATATCTATCGGGAGCTGCTCCTCGACAAGATGCGCCCTAAAAACCTCGTTGGGCTCCGCCGCAACAAACTTCGCACTAGCCGGCATCCTCTCAAGAACTTTGTAGGTGATGGCACCAGTTCCAGGACCGTACTCAATAACTAGCTTGAGGTTATCGAAGTCAAAACCTTGAAGGAGGCCGTTCACTAGATTTGAAGACGACGGAATCACTGACGCCACTTCGCCAGGTTTTTCAAAAAACTGCCGAAGAAACAACCACCGAGATTTCCCTTTGTTTTTCTGCGGTCTGATTTTCAAACTTTAAACCTCCCGAAGGACGCCCAATAGCCTCATTTTTATCAGACTCGGCCGTCTTCAGCAACGGGCTGAGCCACGAGTCTCGATCTGCTGTAGACCCTCGGTAATCATGCTAAATTTATCAGTAATACAATGCCTAATTGGTCGGCTAGTGAACTAAAACATGTGCCCTAAGCTAAATCCAAGAAATGTCGACGTCTGTAATTCGTTGTAGGCTGTACCGTCTTCTGTAATGGAGTTCGCTCGTCTTCTATAGCCGACATCAAAATTGAGAAATTTACGAGAAATCGCAAAGTGACCACCCACCTCGATATCAAGCCTAGACCCCATGGCAATGACTCGCTCTTTTTTATCGACAGGGCTGGCTGTGGCCACACTCATCGCGTTTAGATACGCGAGATTTCCGCGACTCATCGGAATGAGAAGCCCGAAGTACCCACCGTAGCCATCACCAACGATGTCTAAAACCTCTGCACCCTCACGCTCAACCTTCATTTTAACGCCACCAATAACTGCACCGAGCTCCATCATCCAGAACCGGTATTTGAAGATCGTCGACGTCCAATCCGAGATGAGACTTGACTCGTTCACAGCAAAAGTAATGGCCTGCTTTTCTTGTCGATATTCGAAACCTAGATTTCTCTCTTCGCCCGCGTTAGCGCCAAATCCATAGGTCACCACATTCATTGTGTCATTACTATCAACGAGCTTAGACTTATAGGTTCCAAGACCGTAGTCTGCAAAGATAAACGCTGTACTTGTTCGCTCCGTCATTTCATCTGCTAGAGCGAGATTAGGCAGCATAGCTGAGCCCATGCAAAGCAAGCTAGCAGCTATCGTTTGAAGTTTAGATTTAAGTTGCTTCATATACATCAATTATCGGCGGCAGCCCTGAATACATGACCGAGATGGCTCTATAAAACACAAAAATCACTGAAATAGTCTCAGAGTTTCCCATGATTTAACTCATACTTCTAGGAGTGCCGCTGGGTATGTTATGATTTGAAGTCACAGTCATAAGGATTCCATTTTTGCGTAAATTTATTTTATTTAGCGTGTTTTTCCTTTTTCTAACCGCTGGCGGTCTGGTTGGCGCCTTTCAGTTTATGGGTTCATGGGCTTTGTCACCCATTCACCTGCCTAATGATGTCGTTGTAGAGGTTAAGCCAGGCACCGCCCTAAAGACCCTCTCATCAAGTCTGGAAAAACATGGCGTCATCAGCAACAAGGTACTTTTCTACACCTGGATGCGACTTGGTTCTGATTATTCAAAAATTCAGGCCGGATCTTATCTCTTCAAGGGAGACACGACTCCCATGGCGGTTCGTAAAAAGCTTGTCACAGGTGATATTTATAGGCCTCTGGTATTACAAGTCACCATTCCAGAAGGCTTCACACTCAAGATGCTCACCGATAGACTCGCTGCCAAGGGTGTTGCGTCTCAGGCTGAGCTTGAAAAGATGGTTAAGGACAGCAAGTTTATTCGAAGCCTCGGCATAAAATCGGCGACTTTGGAGGGCTTCACTTATCCGGCAACATATAGCTTTGAAAGCATGCCGAGCGGCTCTGATTTTTTAAAGAAAACCGTGAAAACGTTCTTCGAAAAACTGCCGGTAAACTATGAAGACGACGTCGCTAAACTCGGATTAAACCTCACGCAAGCCGTGACCTTTGCCTCACTGATTGAACTTGAGACAATGAGGGACGAGGAAAAACCGATGATATCGGAAGTTATCTGGTCTCGACTAAAGCGCGGCGAACCGTTGGGCATAGACGCTGCCATCATTTATGGCATTACGAACTATGATGGGGACCTCAAATGGAAGGATCTCAAAAACGCAAAAAACCGATATAATACGCGTATTCATCGCGGGTTGCCTCCTACGCCAATTGGTGCCGCATCTCTATCAAGCCTTGTGGCTGTTCTGAACCCAACCAAACTGGGTTATTATTACTATGTGCTCGACAGTGAAGATCCGTCCAAGCACATTTTTTCTAGGACTTTGTCAGAGCATAACGCACACGTACGAAAACTGATAAAGTCCAGCGGCAAATCGGCCATCAGGAGAAGCAATGAGCAAAAAGGCACCCACTAAAAATTCCACAAAAGAGACAAATAAGTCCGCAAAACTAGCGGATACTGCTTTTGACAAATCACAGAGTCAAGCAGCCGATCGTGCCGATCACCGTGTGCCTATTCAGTTACTGGTAGACTATAGATCGGGTGGAAGTTACCTTTTTGATTTTTGCAAGGATGTTGGAGCCGGTGGCGTCTTCATTGAAACGAAGACACCTCTCAGCGCAGGATCCGAGATCGACCTCACCTTCACTATTCCGGATAGTAAAGAAACACTACGCACCAAAGCAAAGGTCATTTGGAGCCAAGGACCTATCGCTGGGCGTGCTGACATCAATGTCGGCATGGGCGTGCAATTCACGCAATTTAGTGAATCACAGCGCAAGAAGCTCGACGATTTTATTAATCGATGTGGTAGCAACCAATCAAGCGGACGAAATAGTCGTCGAGCTGGATAACTAGAGATAAAAATTAAGCAACATCAGATTGCTTTTGCAATCGTCGTTCATTCAGATCTTTACTCTGCGTCTTTGATTTTTGAATGGACTTCGGTTCACAATTTAGTATCACAAGTATGATGTCTTGCTTGGCCAAATAGTGTGCGGATCCAGAAAACTCAAAACGCTCGCCAAGGCCCTCAATAGAATGCGTGACACCACTAACGCGCGGCCATCTCTTCGGATCTTGTAGTTCACTAAAAAGCTGATGATAAGGCTTCGGACTATCTTCGCCTGCAATGGTACCAAAAGTCTGCCCCAGAAAGTATGCGGACTCATGTCCGGTGACTCCCGCAAGAGTTCTACTCACTCCCACGTACTCGGTTGCAGCGTTCAATGCAAACGCATAGCCGGGGAAAGCCTCCACAAGTGTCTTGATATGTTCCATGCTAAGACTTGCTAAGCCGTCAAACTTCCTTACTCGGCGGCGGCTCCTCACGTCGCCCCAAACCAGTAAGACCCAGGTACCAAGTCCTGCCATGGCAGCCGTTGCGAAGAACACCCCAAAACCGATCGTACCATTCGCCCGCCACGGCGCCTGCCACGGCACCTCTGCGATCAGAGAGGGGCGGCCATTAATGTCGTCAATCAGCGTGTAAAGTGTTCCCACCCCGTCATTGGATAGCTCATACAAAAAACCGTTATTGGTTTGAGCGCCCGGGATGACGCTCTTGATGCGCTCTGGAAGATTAGCCTCACCTGCGAGGCTGTAGTATTTGAGCTCTGTATCAACGAACTCGCTTAGGGATTTAAAGTCACCACCGTTGAGCCAGCGACCCACAAGAATATAACCGCGCGCTAGACCCACGGTCTCGGAGGGTATTTTCTTGACGGCAATGAGTAGCGGCTTTTCCTCGACCGTGATCAGACCAGTGAGAGATTTTTCCGAGCCCACCCGATCAAAAAATCCAGAATCCGCGGCGAACAGAAGACTTGCCGCATCACTGGTTAAATCAACCACACCACGACCTTGAGACAGAGTCCTAAACCCATCGATAAACTTGCGGTCATGAGTAAAGACTGTTGCTAAATCAAAGGGCAACTGCCGACGAAGACGACCAGCTTCTGACAATCTCTTCGTGCTATTTTTGTGGGATTCCCAGAGCCAAGGACCCGCTAAATCGAGCCCGCCACCAACAGACTGGGCGGCCAAATCAATTTGCTGCTGCAGTGATATCATGGACTGACGAGCAGCGGTCGTTGCCACGGAAAGTTGAGCAGCCTTGTACCACAGGGCCCCAGGGAGCAGCACCGCAAAAAAGACACCAAGGCCACCTGCCATGAACCTGAGGCGTTTTCCCAACGAGGACTTAAAATCTGCTAATCCGGGCTTCAATTGCTCTCCCCCACCCTTAACGCAAGCATTTGATAAGCCTCTCGGCAGAAGTTGGCCCGCCCTTTAAAACGACAACATTGAATTATTTGGTAAAAATACAAAAAACTGCTCTAGATCTAGTGTCAGAGCCGACGTAGTGGCACAATAACAGCAAGATTTATCGAACATTTCTAGTTTTACCGACGAGAGGGACTTCACCATGAGTGAGACGATGGAAAACTCCAGTTTTATGCGCTCGTTGTGCATGGGACGCCTCGACGAGGCGCTTTTATTTCCATTCCCTAAAATGAAGAAAGAAGAGCAGGAAACTCTGCGTGCGATGGCTCAATCATTCCAGCAATGGCTGGGGTCTCGAGAAAAGGATTTTCGTAAGTGGGATCATGAGGGTGAACTTCCCCACGAGTTTTTGGATGAAATGAAGCAGTTTGGTCTTTTTAGTCTGATTGTACCCGAAGAATTTGGCGGACTCGGTTTGAGTGCAACCGGTTACTCGCGAGTTATTCAAGAGTTAACCCGCTATGATGGAAGTGTCGTTTTAACTGCGGGAGCACATAGCAGTATTGGGATGAAGGGACTTCTGCTTTTTGGAAACGATGAGCAAAAGAAAAAGTATCTTCCAAAGCTAGCCACCGGCGAAATGATCGCTGCGTTCTGTCTTACTGAAGCAAACGCTGGCTCAGATGCCGCAAGCCTTAAGACCAAAGCCACCGAGCATGCAGATCACTGGCTTCTTAACGGCGAGAAAATCTGGATCACCAATGGTGGGTTCGCGGATTTTTTCACCGTATTCGCACGAACCGAATCGAAGGATGCTAGCGGAAAAGCCAAGATCACTGCGTTTATTGTCACCAAAGATCTCCCTGGCGTGTCCAGCGGACCCCATGAAGACAAAATGGGTATTCGAGCAAGTAGCACCACAACAATCAGTTTTGTGAATGTGAAAGTACCGAAGGAAAACGTATTGGGTGAGGTCGGTGGTGGATTCAAGGTCGCCATGAACATCCTCAATAATGGCCGTACGGGATTGGGTGGTGGTTGTGTTGGTGCGATGAAGTTTTTGATTGAACAAGCCACAAAACAAGCGAAGCAACGTAAACAGTTCGAGCAGCCGATTGCCAACTTCGGCCTGATAAAGCAAAAAATCGGAAAAATGGTGGTTAATACATATGCCGCAGAGGCTTGCGTCAACATGGTTGCCGGAATGGTTGACCGCGGACACAAAGACTACGCCGTAGAGGCCGCTATCTCCAAAGTTTTTGCCACCGAAGCTCTTTGGGACACAGTTGATGAGGCGCTGCAGATTGCGGGTGGAAACGGGTTTATGCGGGAGTTCCCTTACGAACGAATTATGCGTAACTGCAGAATCAATCGAATCTTCGAAGGCACGAACGAAATCTTGAGACTATTCGTCGCCTTGACGGCTATGAATGACGTCGGCGCACAACTTAAAGAGGTCGCCAGCGCCCTTGGGAACGCGCTGCATGACCCTATCAAGGGATTTGGAGTGTTGAGTGACTACGCAAAACGCCGCGTCAGTCACGCGACGGGTCTTGGCCAAAACGAAATGACGAAAGCTCACCCAGCCATCGCTGAACATGCAAGATTATTTGAAACCATGACCAGGCAATTGGCATCAGCTGCTGACCGGATTCTTCGTAAGCACGGCAAAAACATCATGAATAAACAGTTTGCAACGCGCCGCCTGGCCGACATTATGATTGATCTTTACGTTTTTGCTTGTGTCATCAGCCGAGTGTCCCTGTCCTTGGAGGAAAATGGTGTGGCAAAGTCAGCCCAGGAACTCGAGATCCTTGAGGTCTTTGCTGGGGACGTAAAACGCCGCATGCAGTCCAATCTCGACCAGATTGACAACAATAATGACGAGTTAATCAAATCGGTTGCGGACCATGCGTTCGAGCAGGAGAAATTTAGCTGGGACAACATCTAGCGGTTGCTAGACTTCGGCATTTAAGATAAAACAACTGGCTGAATATTCACGTATTTACGCTGGGGAGACGTCCATGTTTGTCGTGTGGAAAAGACCCGACGGATTTCATGGCGCAGAGCCAAAAGATTTCAAAGTTGTCGACATTGGAAACCAAGCACGAATCTGGTTGCACAAAAAAGACACAGAATGGTTCCCATTTCGCATCTCAGGTGGCTGGCAGGAACAAGAGTCCACCCAGAGGCTAAATCAGTTTGTGAATCTCATCGGGCAACCCAGTTCGCACTGGATTAAACGCCTATCAAGTGAGTTCCATCACTCTATGCAGGGTGATCCAAAAAAGTTTTTCAACGACACCATCGATTGGCTAAAGTCCCTTGAGGGTCAACTTAAAGGCGACACGTGGGAAGTCGAAATTATGGGACATGCGATTCGCGAGATAGTAATTCGCGTGACTGATGCCGAAAAAGGATTTCTGACTGCCGTCAACTAAATCAACGCAAGACCCCCCGCGAGGATTTATTTATGAAGATAAGCCACCTGCTACTGATATTTATGTCAGCTCTTGTACTCGCTTCCTGCGGATTTCGTCAGGCGGATACTAGTCAGCTTTCATCGTTGCCTGCCATAAGACCACTCATCGTTGGAATGTCAGGCTACTCGACGTGTACTGCGTCAGACTCTTATCACAACGGCGACCAGGGCCCACTGGGAGCGCAGCTGTTTCGAAAAATTGAACCAATCTTTCAGCAGATTACAGACAAGCTTGGCGTTGAACCTGGACTTATGGCCAGTTGTTTCACAAACGACAGTAAGCTTATTACTGCATCATCACTCGACGGCTGGAAACTAACTAAGCCGACCGATAAAGACTACTTAGCTAGCGTGCACCAGCAAATCGAGTTTTTCACTCATGTTTTTGTCGTTGGTCACTCGTATGGCGGCTGGCTTTCAATGAAACTTGCTGAGACCTACAACGGTGCCAAGGATAAAATCAAAACCATGCACACCATTGACCCGATTAGCAAAGAGCTCTGTTACTTTGACAATGTGTCGGAGTGCCTTAGCGCACCTCGCGATTTTGACGCTGCCGCTCGAGGACGTATTCGTGATAACACCGACATGTGGGTTAATGCATGGCAAGACACCACGTTTTTCCTGCACTCATCACCCATAGAAGAAGCCGATGAGAACCCCAAATATGAAGCCGAACACTGGGACATTGATAATGATGATGATTTGTGGGAAACGATTGGTGAAAAGATCGCCCTTAGCTTTTAAATAACTCTTGTTCTTCCTGCAAACGATAAGCCGCTAGCTTTGGATAGAACTCTTTGGTCACGTGAACATCAAATACAGCTAAATCCTGCCTCTCATAGTCAACGCTCAAAATCATGCAATTTCGGTAAACAAGGGACACGGCATCCTGATCTGCCGATGGGATCGCCAGCTTACATCGTACAAAGTTCGATACGAAAAACTGATATATGTGCTCACGAAGTCGAGCCACATCGGTCGGACTATACGCCGAAACGGCCAAACTACCTGGATATGCCTGCCTCAGTATGCGACCAAGAAATGGATCTTCGACACGATCAATTTTATTAAATACATGCACGACTGGGATATGCCCTGCTCCGATTTCTTTCAGAACGTTTCGTGTTGTCTCGAGCTGTGATTTGTAGTTGTCGTGCGAAATATCCACGACGATCAGGAGCAAATCAGCCTCTAAAACTTCGTCCAGAGTCGATTTGAACGATTCAACAAGCGTATGCGGCAGATTACGAATAAATCCTACGGTATCGCTCAAAAGAATCTTAGGGCGGGAATTAGGATCAAGGGTTCTAATGTTAGAATCCAGAGTCGCAAATAACGCATCCTTGGCTACGAAATCACCGTTCGTCATGGCATTCATAATCGTCGTCTTACCACTATTTGTGTAACCGACGATTGCAACCTTGATTTCATTACGCCTCGCCTTACGCTGAGTCTCTCGCTCCCGGCTAATCTGATGGAGTTGCTCTTTTAGCCTGGCAATTCGATCTCGTGCGCGCCGACGATCAACTTCAATTTGCTTCTCGCCGTCACTACGTCCAACTGCGCCGCCACCACCTTGACGGTGTAAGTGGGTCCATTGACCAACCATTCGCGGTAGCATCATCTCAAGTCTGGCGATTTCGACCTGTGTTTTTGCGGCATTTGTTTTGGCATTTTGGGAGAATATATCCAAAATGACCCCGCTACGGTCCATCACTTTACATTTGGTTAATTCCTCGAGGTTTCGCACCTGTGGAGGCGACAACGCCCGATCAACTACAACGTACTGCGCTCCGCGTTCACGCGCGAGGTTACGAATATCCTCAACCTTCCCAGTTCCGATTAAACAGCTTGGCGTGAGCTTCGGGCGCTTTTGCACAATCTGGCCAACCGTGACGATACCAAGTGTTGTTAGAAGCGCTTCCAGCTCAATCAAGTCATCATTTAATATTTTTGAATCTTCGCCGGGTAACAATACACCTACAATGATCGCTGACCTAACCGTAGGGACCGGCTCTGCGTTAGCTGGTCTTGATCGATCTTTTTTTAGAAGTCGTAGTCTGTTTTTTATGGCTGAAACCTCTTGAAAAAGCGCGGCGATGACATAAAAACTACTCCCGACCTGCCCGGTTTTTACTGGACTTAGCAGCGTCAGCTGCAGCCTTACGTGTCTTGGCTATGGCCTCTATTATAGACGGAGAATTCTGAAGGAAAAATACAATTTGCTTACTGATGACAGGCCCCTGCACCATGGGCTCAACTGTAAAAATACCCAACTCCTCTAAGTGCTTTACCACCAAATCAAGTCCAATCTCGGCCTTGATTGGCCAACGATCGACAATCTGTTGCACCGCACGGGTGGCAAACACCTGACGAACGAAAACCTCCAAAGGAACTTTTTCGCTTTTCATGGTCTGAAATTCTTATATTTGTGTAATTGGCTCAAGAGTCTTATGTCCCTCAACGCCCAGGCCTATCTGGTCTGGTTTTATAGCCTACAACGGGAGATGAATTCTGGAGCATCCGATCACCGGCTGATTTTAAATTGCGACTGGTCTCAAAAAACTCATAGAGGGTATCGATGAGATCGCGCATTCCATCCTCGCTTAGGACATAGCCAAACCGCGATTGATTAGCATGGGCCACAATCATCTCTTGGAGGGCAAGCCTCGTTACACTTTCCATTGCACCACGCATGGGGCCTCCTCAGTTTGAGTCGAAAAAATTTTAAAGATAAATCCTTAAAATTCAGGCAATTGCCAGAACGCTCAACCCCTATTCTCCCATATTATGGTGAGCGAGGCGAGTTTTTTGCACGACAACTCCAGTGCAAGACTTTGATATTATGAGTTTTTTTGATATTTTTTGTAATTTTTCTAAATTTCGATAGAAGTTTTGGAGAATCCTGCCGAAAACCCAAAAGGTTACAAGCACAACTGAGTCGTTGTGCCAACGAAGGGTCCGTGATGCGAAAGCTCCACCAAATAATTATTCGATGGCTTTTTAACAGCGCCGCGCTGACAGCCGTATGGCTCTGGGTGCACGGACCGTTAATCGGTTAGTGCCTCGACTCAACACCGACGTAAAAACCTCAGTGGTGAGCCTCAGACAAAGACGCATGTAGCAACGGATCTGCTACAGCGACCATAGGATTTCGTCGACCAAACGACGCAAAGCTTCCCAGGAAGAGACCAAAGATACCGAAAAAGATACCGACCTCAATGAAGGGCAGCCCAAACGGTCCCTTTTTGACAACCTCAGGCATAACAACAAGCAAGTATGTGAACCACTGAGCGACAAGAATGCCGATTGCGATTGGTCCAACGATCATCTTCGTCCACTTGCTAGCCTTCGGAATTAATCCGTATAGAGGCACCAAAAAGCTCAGGATCGGCGCGATCATGACAATATAAATCCACGGCGCATGAAGCCTATGAATGAAATACTCGGTCTCTTCAGGCATGTTGCCGTACCAGTACGTCAGGACATGCGCGTAGGTGAGATAGGCAAAGAAAATCGAAAAGCCGTGCATGAGCTTTCCGATATCGTGAAACTGAGACTGCTTTATATACTGGCCAATGGTCGTTCCCTTGAGAGCCCACATCGTCAAGATGAGCGTTGCCATCAGGGTTTGCATCATAACAGCGAACAACCAGCCGCCCCACAAGGTTGAAAACCACGTCGGAGCCAATGACATCATCAGGTCGAATGCCAATAACGTGAAGCAAAGTGCATAGACTACAAGTACGGGTGCGCTCCAGTAGCGAAGTGTGTCTCGAACCTTGACACCTTTAGCGGCAGCTTCGTCTTTGTTTCCTGCCACGAATGTGCGATCTCTATCGGTCTTCATTCCAATTTGCCAGTAGACTAACCCAACGATGATAGCCAGTGCACAAATGTCACGGATCAACCAGAAGTTCTCAACGAGCCAACTTCGCTTACCCCAGAAGTGATGAATAACATCAGGGTTAGCTATCCAAGAGTAGACTTTGTCGGCACTGGCCACATTGAATTTAATACAACCTAGAACCGCCAAAAAAATCAAAGCCGCTACTGGAACGAAGCTTGAGAACGCCTCGTGTATACGCATGATCGGACGGCCCCACTTAGCCCCAATTACATCCTGCATCGCGGCGAATGCTGAGCCGCCCAGAGAAAGAGCAAAGAAGAAAAATGTATTAAATAACAGCGCTCCCCATACCCTCGTTTGCAAATCCGCCTTCGACAGTCCAATACCAAGAGTCGTTATGCCGATGAGGACAAACGCTGCCACTGCGCCACGCAGTTGGGAACTAGCTGGGAGGAAAAAACTTTGTCGCTGCTCAAAAAGTTCGTGTTGCGGATTGTGACTCATTTCGTAACCCCTTGCAGTTTCCTCAAGTAATGGACGGTGGCCCATCGTTCATGTGGCATAATGGCATGGCCATAACCAGGCATGATGTTGGCTCCAAACGTGATCCGGTGAAAAAAGAAACCATCCTCACGCTTTTTATAAATATCGGCCGTCAGATCGGGTGGACGAGGATAAAGGTCCGTAATGATCCCATCCCCTTTCGCCTCTGCGCCATGGCACGTAATACAAAATGTGGTGTAGGTTTTTTCGCCCAACGCAACTACCTGTGGCTCATTCGGCAGCGGATTTTTATGGTTTTTTTCTGATTCTTCCGCTGTGGCCGGATACAGAATGGCCGTAGTGGAGACTGAACCCTCAGGCGGCTCCAGGTAATTCTCCTGAGGCTTCATCGTCGGTGCATCAGCCATGTCCGGAACATATTGTACTTTTGGCTGAGTAGGATCGCCTCCAAGCATTTTCGCGATCTTACCAGTGAGACCAGTGTGGGCAACTGGATCGCCGGATGACTTCGTGCAGGAACTCACGCTCATCACGGCCAGCGTTGCGAACAACATCCCTTTTTTAGACATTTTCATAATAATTCAATACTCCCGGTGTCTCTTGGTTGATCAATGCGTTGCTTTGACTTCAGCAGCGCCAGCTTCTTTAAGAAACTTGGCCTGAGGACCGTCAAGCGCAGCATTCGGCACCCAAATTCCAAACATGTCATCGGTCAATCGTTTATCGAGAATCGTGACTTTGGGGTTAGGCAAACGACACATAACTAAAACCCCTAGCACCGTCGCAATCGCACCAAATAAAATGGTGAATTCAAATCCCAACACCACATACGCTGGCAACGAGTATATACCTGCCGTCTTTCCTCCAACGACCACCGGCCAATCCCAGTCACAAAGAAGCGGCAGAGCAAAGCCTGTGAATGTTCCAGTCATCGCACCTACAAAAGTGAACCAGCGTACGGGGCTTGGAGCGTAACCACAAGCATGCTCAATCTCATGATAGGAGGTTGGGCTAAAAACCTCATGGTCCTTGAAGTCCTGACGACCCTTTACTTTCTCAACGGTGTGACAAACTGTATCGAGATGCTTAAACAGCGCGAGGATACCTGGTCTCTGGCTCATACTTAGTGCCCTCCCTTACCGTGGCCGCTTAAAGGCTTCGGCATAATAAGTTTGATCTCGGACAATGAAACGATTGGGAAATACTTACAGAACAGCAAGAAGAACGTGTTGAAAAGACCAAAGCTTCCAATCGTTAACCCAATCTCCCAAAGGCCTGGCTCTGCATGGCCCCACGATCCTGGCAAGAAGTCTTCAATCAATGACGAAAGAATAATGTTGTAGCGTTCAAACCACATCCCAACGTTAATCAAAACGCAGACAACGTAAGACACAGTCTTGTTGTAACGCATCGACTTGGACCACCAAACCAGCGGGAAAATACAGTTACAAAACACCATGGTCCAGAAATAGAACGCATACGGTCCGACTGCGCGCTTCTCAAAGATTGCCCATTCGTATGGGTTACCTGAGTACCACGCTACGAAAAACTCGACCCCGTAAGCATAGAAAACGATGGTAGACGTCAAAAGTGTGAGCTTGATACACGCCTCAAGATGATCATCGCGGATGAACTTCTCAAGTCCAAACATCCATCTGATCGGCAAGAGCAACGTGTAAACCATCGCACAACCAGACAAGATAGCTCCGGCTACGAAGTAAGGCGGAAAGATCGTTGTGTGCCAACCCGGTTGAATCGACATCGCAAAGTCCCAGGATACGATGGAGTGAACAGACAATACGAGCGGCGTCGCGAGAGCGGCTAAAAATCCATAGCCAGTTTCGTAGTGATGCCATTGTCTAGCGGTGCCGCGCCAGCCAAATGACAGCAAACCATAAACCACTTTCTTCACGCCAGTGACCCTGTCACGAATGGAGCCAAGATCTGGAATCAAACCCAAATACCAGAACAAGAGTGATGTAGTGAAGTAGGTTGAAATAGCACAGACGTCCCAAAACAGCGGAGAACGGAAGTTTACCCAAAGATTGTTCGTGTTGGGAAGTGGCACAGCCCAGTAGGCTCCCAAATACATCCGACCCATGTGAATCAAAGGAAAGACAGCCGCACAGATAACCGCAAAAATGGTCATAGCTTCAGCTGACCTATTGACCGTATTACGCCACTGAGCACGAAACAGGAACAAAATCGCAGAAATCAACGTACCAGCGTGGCCGATACCAACCCAAAAAACGAAATTGGTAATATCCACTAACCAATAATTTGGTGGAGCAAAGCCCGTCCAAACGCCGAGACCAACCGAGGTATGGTAAGCCACCATGCCGACCGCTATCAGAAGGCAAGTTACCGCCGTACCAAGCGCCACATAGAACATCTTATGAGGCTTCTCAAGGTTAACGAGAATCTCACTGTTGACGTCTGAGATCGACTTTTCCCATTTTATTTCACTCATCTGTGCTAACTCCACGAAGGCTTTTTGAGTCCAGGACACCAAATCTTACGAACAAACAGCTCCAAATCTATTGATGCGCAGGAGCCGGAGCCTCCTGCTGAGTGCCAGCAGGAGCTGTACTCGAATCAGCCGGGGCTGGGGCAGAGGATTCATGACTCGGTGCATGAGCATCACCATGATGACCATCACCATGACCACTACCGTGACCTTCTGCGCCAGTGCCTAAAGGCTCCCTGTGCGCTATGACGGCCATGTAGCTGACATTCGGCAGCGTTTTGATGCCAAATTCATTTTTATCGGGGTCGCCGCCCAAGGCTAGGTAGGATCTTGCATCGGCGCGCTCAATACTGACGCGACTTCCACGATTCTTGAGATTTCCAAAGACGATGGCATCACTCGGGCAAACCTGAGCGCAAGCCGTCAGCAAATCACCGTCGTTTAAGAGTCTACCTTGTTCTTTGGCCACGTATTTGGCTTGACGAATTCTTTGCGCGCAGAAGTTACATTTCTCCATCACGCCACGCGTGCGCACGGTTACTTCTGGGTTGAGTGCTCTAGGCATACGATCCTGTGGCCTGTCACCCAAGACACCCCATTTGTGCGTCCACCAGTTAAAGCGTCGAACCTTATATGGGCATGCGTTAGCGCAGTAACGCGTGCCAATACAACGATTGTAGGTCATCGAATTGATCCCTTCCGGATCATGACTTGTCGCAATGACCGGACAAACCGCTTCGCAAGGCGCATGGTTACATTGCTGACACATCATCGGCTGGAACGTAACTTGAGGGTTATCCACATCGCCAGCGAAGTAGCGATCTAGTCGTATCCAGTGCATCTCGCGTCCAAGGAGAATCTGATCTCGACCAACTTGTGGGACGTTGTTCTCAATCGCGCAAGCAGCCATACATGCTCCGCAACCTGAACACTTGGTAAGATCAACTGACATGCCCCAACGGTATTGAGCCTCTTCATCCTCTTTTAGTTTAGGATAGAGATCCGGAACATCGTCCAAACTGCGATTACGTTTGAGTTCTTTGAGATCCTCAACCGAGTACTTCTTAACGATGCCTATGCGCTTTCCGATATCATGGCTTTTTTGCATCGCTGCCAGTCGGTAGATTTGACCAGTCTTGGAGATTTTGACCTCTTGTCCTGCCGTAACTGGGGCCTTAGTGACAGGGTCAACGGCCTTTCCAAGCATCACAAGAGGATCTACGCCGACGCCACCTTGGATGAGACCTGACTCCTTGGAGTGACCATTTCCACGGTTCACGACAACAGCGTCCGCATGAAGACCTGGCAACGGATAAAGAGCAACTTTCACACTGCCTGTAGCTGTCTCAACCAGCAGAAGGTCATTTCGCTTAAATCCCATCTTTGCTGCGGTGTTGGGATTCATGGCTACCCAGCTATCCCACGCAATCGTCGTCATTCCATCACCAATTTCCTGCAAAATTGGCTTGTCGGCGCCTCGGCCATCACCCAGCCTTGGATCCAACGGAGCAAGAAGCTTGAGTCCCTTGGTTGTGGCGACAGACGCCAACTTAAATGAGGATGCTACGTCTCGAACCGACGGCGCAGGGCGAGTCTCAACCCTTCCTGCAAATCCTCTGCGAAGAAACGCTTTAATGAACGTGTCAAAATCGACGCCCTTGACATCAACGAGGGTCATGAGCGGCTTCCATTTGTCCATGAGGTATGCACGGTAGTCCGCATAAGGCAGGCTCTTTTTCTGAGCGGCGAGCAACCAAAGGAAAATATCCTCCGCTTGACGTGCATCCTTAATGGCTCGAACAACAGGCTGACGCGCTGACCAGAACCCTGCCACAGGCTGCTCGTCGCCCCAACTTTCTAGAGCATGAGTGATCGGCATGATGACGTGCGCGTAGTTATCCATTTCATTGGGAGATGACTGCATACTGATAATCATCGGTATGGACTTTAGTACGCCTTCAAAACCAAACGATGGCGGCAATGAGAACACAGGGTTTGTATCAATGAAAAACACTGCATCGTACTTGCTTGCATTCGACATGAAGCGAGAGACGTCACCTGTGCGAACAGGAGACCTCATCCAACCGCGTTCAAGGAATAACGTTTTTCCGTGTGCTCCGACCATTTCATTAATCAAAGCGGCGGCAACTTGGAGCATTGTTGCATTTTCATCAAATGCTGTATTGCCGGCCAAAACCATGGCCGGCCCCTTCAAGAGCTCCTCTGCAACGTGATCAAACACGTCTTTACTGATACCTAAAAGCTCGTAGCCGCCGTTTACGACCTCAAGATTTGCCGCCAAAATTCTTGAAGCCTGATCCCTCGCACGGCCAGATACATTCTTATCAACTAAGGCCTTCATCAAAAGAAGTGCGGCGACGATCTCACCTGACGGCGGAATCACGTGACGCTCATCGGCTTTGGCTCCAGTTTGAGTCATCATGCTCTCAAACTGAATAAATTTTCCGAGTTCTGCTCCGCGAAGCGAGTGAAACCCTGCAAAGTTTTTCGCAAAAAATACGGGGTGAGTTCCAACATCAAGAAAATCTGTTCCGAGCCCTACAATCACCTTCGCCAAGCGCATATCGGGACGAGGTAGACACTCCACACCAAAGACCATTTGATGAGCTTCGCTGATGGACTCATAAAGGGAATTTGACTCGTATGTATAAAGATCGTTCTCTGATCCGCCCATTTTCTTTAGAACGTCGCCGTAGAAAGAATTTCTAGACCCCGTCGAGCCATTGGTAAATATCGCCACCTTCTTGCCAGACAACCGCTGTGCCAAGACCTCATACATGTCATTCCACGCATAAGTGGAAAATCCGGTCGCAGCCTGAAAACCGGGGGCCGTGCGACGATCAGGATGAAACAACGCCTGAAGTGCGGCTTGACCTGTGGCACACGTCGAACCCTGACTCAGGGCATGCTCTGGATTACCTTCAATTTTGATCGGCAAACCTGAAGACGTTTTAACAGTGATGCCGCAACCTGACGAGCACTCGCCGCAAGTTGATGCGTAGTACGTTGGAATACCAACTGCCTGATCCACCGGCTGGTTGACGTAAGGCACAGCCTTCTCTAATGGACGACGAACGCAAGCGGCAGAGCTCGCAACTGCGGCGGCCGAGAATAACTTCAGGAAGTCGCGACGGCTGACGGACGTGTTAGCCAAAGCATCGTCCCCGGCACTGACTGTCGGTTGGGATTCTTCGAGAGCGGTGACAACCTCCTCAGCTGCCATGTAGAGAGGACCTTCTTCGATGTCCTTAACCGGCGCTTCAAGAGGACCATCCACTGGTGCGAAGACCTCGGGACCACGATCTGTCATCTCATAACCAGGAATGCTGGTCACTGGCGTGCGACGCGTAACCGAATGTTTCTCATGATTCGTGTTGTCTTGACTCATCTTACAACGATCCTCTTTTTGATGTGAAACTCAAACCCAGATTACGCAAGGTATCGACTCAGTAGTGACAGCCTAAACAGTCAAGCGGAGCGTTTCTCTCTTTATGACAGCCGATGCACCAGCCCATTTGCAATGGAGCACCCTGCTCGAGCACCTCCATCTCTTCAACTTTACCGTGACACTCTTGACACTGAATACCCGCCCCGCCTTGCTCCTTGGATTGAACGTGACGCTTGTGAGGAAACCGCACAAAATCAGGTAAATCGTGAACTTTAACCCATTCAATTGGCTGATTCTTCTCGTAAGCTTCCGTTAGCTTTTTTATGGCTGGTTTGTCTGTGCGGACAATTTTATGACATCCCATGCACGTATTGCTGGATGGAACGCCAGAGGAAAATGAGCGCCTCGCACTTGAATGACAGTACTCGCAGGGGATTTTTCTCTCACCAGCGTGCAGCTTATGGCTGAAGGGAATCGGCTGCTCCGGCTTATAACCAACGTTATCAACCGTATCGCCCGGCGTCCAAAACCACCAAGCACTCGCAGGAGTCGCCTGACTGATTACAGCCAAAAATAAGCTTAAAACTCCTAATTGCATCCATTTCGAAATAGGCCCAAAGAGATTTGACACTGTTTCTCGCCTCCTCAACTGCCGCAAAAAATTTGCATGGCAGAGACATAAACAAACGATCTCACGACGAAAACTTAGAAGCACCATGATAGAGTGTTTGTCGGGGCTCGACAATATAAAACAAACCCGTCAATTGCCCCTTTTTGTTAGCGATGACGCGGACTTGTGATTAGTTTTTAGACAGGTTATAAGACCCCTCAAGCAGGGCTCTTGATCGACTTTAGACGGTGACGCATGACAGAGCAAATTCCATTCAAACTGGCCACTGGCCTGACTCCGCAGGGAGATCAACCCAAGGCCATTGCTGAATTGGTGAGTAGAATTTCATCAGCAGAACGCCACTCCGTGCTCCTTGGGGTCACTGGAAGTGGCAAAACATTCACCATGGCCAATGTCATTGCAAAGCTAGGTCGGCCTGCCCTCATTCTTGCACCAAACAAGACACTGGCAGCCCAACTGTTCTCTGAATTTAAAGAATTCTTCCCCGAAAACGCGGTCGAGTACTTTATCAGCTACTACGATTACTTTCAGCCAGAAGCCTACGTACCAAGTACCGACACCTATATCGCCAAAGACAGCGCCATCAATGACGACATTGATCGCATGCGTCACAAGGCAACGATGTCTCTATTTGAGCGTAGAGACACGATCGTGGTCGCAAGTGTGAGCTGTATCTACGGTCTCGGTTCTCCACAAAGCTACGCTAAACTTGTGTTGCCGATTAAGACTGGGGAAACGATATCTCGTGAAAAATTCATGCGTCGGCTTGTCGATATTCAGTATGGACGAAATGATGTGAATCTCGTGCGCGGGACGTTTAGAGCGCGCGGCGACGTGATTGACATTTTCCCAGCACACCAACGTGACGAGATGGTACGCGTTGAGTTTTTTGGAGATGAAATAGAGCGAATCTCTCTGGTGGACGCGATTTCAGGTGAAACCGTACGAAAAATCGAAGAACTAACGCTTTACCCTAATAGTCACTACGTCACAGATCGAACCGACATGAAGGTGATCGTCAAGGAAATCCTTGAAGACTTAGGCCTTCGCCTGCGCGAACTTCGCGCGACGGGAAAAATGGTTGAGTACATGCGTCTTGAACAAAGAACCATGCACGACATCGAACTATTGGAACACCTGGGCTTTTGTCCTGGTATTGAAAACTATAGCCGCTACCTAACTGGCATGAAACCTGGTCGGCCACCACCAACACTTCTTGATTACTTTCCAAAAGACTTCATCACGTTCATCGACGAAAGTCACATCACCGTCCCACAAATTGGCGGTATGTACCGCGGCGACCGCAGTCGAAAGCAAGTACTCGTGGACTTTGGATTTAGGCTACCAAGCGCTCTTGATAACAGACCACTAAATTTTGATGAGTTCCTAACCCGCACTGGACAAATTATTCACGTGTCTGCTACGCCGGGAAAATATGAACTGGAGTCCACCGGTCAAACTTTCATAGAACAGATAATTAGGCCCACAGGTTTAATTGATCCAGAAATCTTCATAAAACCCATAAGCGGTCAAGTGGATCAGCTTTACGGAGAGATGCGAACCGCCATTGCCGATGGCGGCAGAGTCCTTGTTACGACGCTAACAAAACGCATGGCTGAAGACCTGACTAAGTATTACCAAGAGATGGGACTTCGCGTCAGGTGGTTACACGCCGATATTGATAGTCTTGAACGCGTGGATCTTCTGCGAGATTTGCGCAAAGGTGTATTCGATATCTTGATTGGAATTAATTTGCTTCGCGAGGGGCTTGACCTGCCCGAGGTCAAGTTAGTTGCCGTTATGGACGCCGACAAGGAGGGCTTTCTAAGGTCTGCCAGATCCCTTATTCAAATTGTCGGCCGAGCGGCAAGAAATGCTGACAGTAAGGTTATCTTCTTTGCGGATCGTATCACCGACTCCATGCGCCAATGTCTTGATGAAACGTCTCGTCGGCGCAAGATTCAGATGGATCACAACGCCGCGCATGGAATTACGCCCAAAACGGTCATAAAAACCATCCCAGAAGATCTTCGTAAAGTATACGGTTTAGCTTCTGAGACGGACGATCTAGAGTCACCTGACGTCAAAAAAGCTCTCGCGCTTTTGGCTAAGCATGACGTCGAAACTGTTGAAAAAACCATTCGAGAGAAATCAAAGGCCATGCAGAAAGCCGCAGCGGAACTCGACTTTGAAAAGGCGGCGGAGCTTCGCGACGAGATCAGATCTTTGAAAGACCTTCTTCTAAAACACGCAAGCCAGCTCGGCTCTGAAGATCAAACAGTTGCTGAACAAGAGGGACTAAGTTGAACCCGGCAATTCGCTCAAAAATTTCCTCACTACCCAAAAACCCCGGCGTCTATTTTATGAAGGGTCTAAAAGGGCAAGTATTGTATGTGGGGAAGGCAAAGGACTTGAAAGCAAGGGTATCGACGTACTTCACCGACAGTAAAGATCACTCTCCAAAAACTCGCTCACTGGTACGCGAGATCTACGACTTTGAAATCATGCTGGTCAAGACCGAGGTGGAGGCACTACTTCTTGAGAGAACACTCATCAAGCACCATCAGCCGCCGTTTAATATCCTCCTTCGTGACGATAAAGAGTATCCGTTTATACGGATCGACTTCTCAGCTGATTGGCCGAGAATTGAAATTTCAAGACGACGCCAAGATGACAGAGCCGAATACTTTGGGCCGTTTAGTGCGTCAGGCAGCCTAAAAACCTCTTTAGATGCGATCCGCCGGGTTTTCCCTTTGATTCGATGTAGCGACTGGGAATTCACGCATGCAAAGCGTGTCTGCAACTACTACCACATGAAAATGTGTCTTGGTCCCTGTGTTTTAAAAGTTGATAAGGACGCCTATAAGTCCATGCTGCGCGACGCCATGGCATTACTTGAAGGTAAAAACGAGGACGTTGTTAAAGCTCTGCAAGCCAAGATGCTCCTAGCATCGGAGCGTGAACAATTTGAACTAGCGGCTTCTTACCGAGATCAGATTAAAGCCATTGATATCCTAACAGAGAAACAATCAGTGATGGTGGCCCCAGACATTGATGGCGACGTTGTTGCCTGCGCCGAGTCAACTGATGCCATTGCCATTCACGTGGCTATGATTCGCAATGGTAAGCTCCTGGGGGGAGATTCGTTTGCTTTTGCAGCCAGTGGCCTCGAAAACCCGGCAGACACACTCCCGCACTTCCTGCTTCAGTACTACGAGGGTCGATTTGTGCCACCCAGAATTGTGATTGACCGCGAGCTTGATAACGCCTCTGATATCGCTTCTGCCATACAAAGCGAAGGCATGAAGCTCCCCGATCTTCGCCCGCTCAAAAACCTGCGAGCACCTTGGCCAGACCTAGCGGCTATCGCAGCTAAAAACGCCCAATACGCCCACGACGAGGCCGTACGTGCCATGGATCGTCGCCGCTCGTCCCTTGAAGCCCTGCAGCAGACCCTAGGATTACAGGCCCCGCCGAGGCGCATTGAGTGCATCGACATCAGCAACCTTCAAGGCACAGCCATCGTCGCTTCAGACGTTTGCTTTATCGACGGGCATCCCGAAAAAAGCCTGTACCGCACCTACAACATAGAGACCGTCCAGGGTAATCCCGATGATTTTGCCTCGATTCGTGAAGTCGTCAAACGCCGCCTTGAGCGCGGCGTTCGAGATAGCGATCTGCCTGACTTACTGGTCATCGATGGCGGACGAGGACAGCTTGATAGTGCTCTGACGTCGCTTGCTGAGTTCCCAGGACTGAGCTTGCAAATCGTATCACTGGCAAAATCAAGAACCGAGAAATCCACTAAAAAAAGCTCCGCTCCAAGGCACTCACTTGAAAGAGTTTTTAAGCCGGGCAGCGACACACCCATCCCACTTGTTCCTGGTTCCCCCGCTTTTCGAATCATGACCCAGGTGCGTGATGAGGCTCACCGGTTTGCCATCACGAAACATCGTAATAAGAGAAGCCGCATCGGGCAGAAATCTCTTTTAGAGACCGTCGAGGGAGTTGGACCAAAAATTCGAGCTGAGCTTTTAAAACACTTCGGTAGTATTGAGGCCATCGTCAACGCAAACACAGACGCCCTGACTCTCGTCAAGGGCGTCTCGCGGGAATTAGCTGAGAAGATCAAACAAAAGGTTAAATGATTTCAGAATCACGTCGTGGTACGTTTGCCGCGCCACTCGACTCTGATTTTAGACGACTCTGGCGGCGGAACTTTAAAGGTAATAGCGCCGCTACCTGAGTCATAGGAGTACGTTGATTTATCAACAACTGCGCCATTGATCATGACCTTAAGAAACCGAGTGTCCGCATCAGGAGCGATCTCAAAGATCGTCTGTAGAGGCGAATTGACTTTATATGACATCAAGATCGTGCTGCCATCCGGTGGCATATTTGCAAATACGGCCTTGCCACTCGACGCATCATAACTGACGTTGCCAACCGGCTGGCCGCCAACGGTAGCATTAATAACGCCTTCGGCAGGGGCTTCTGGAATATCAAAACGATTTGTCACGACACCCGACGCGCCACTCCTAAATTCAACCCGAACAGCTGCACCAACTGGAGGATTCCTGGTGAAATTCACCTGACGACCAGTCAAACGATAGTCAGTCCAGGGCTGACCGTTCACTGTCATTTTGAATGTTCCGGCATCGGGCGTGGCGTTCAAAACAAAGTCTGCTTTGAGAATCTTTGCTACGTCATTTGAAATTTTGCTCAAAGTTGCGCTGTAGTCAGCATCACAAATGGATCCCCATGTGCCGCCACTGCGTTGTACGACATCGGCAACGGTATTCGCTTGCTTCAAAGCCGTGCTGCACTGCGCCTGAGATTGACTGGGGTGCCAAAAGATTCCGTAAACGCGGGCATCGGTTCCCAAGGTGCGAATACTGGATAGATAATTTGTCAGATACGTGCCATTTGCGTCTGCAAAACCACTACAACCGTAACCTTTTTCATTATCGATATGGCAGTTATCTTCGTCCGTCAAAATTACGACTGCCACTGTCGAGTTTGGACGAAGCCAAGATCCCGATAAAAACGGACGCCAGCTTAAAGCGTCGACTGCGCGTTTAATGGGACGCTCAAGGCCGCTACCATTCACGCCAGCATTCATAACGTAATTGGCGAAAACATTTTCTGCGTTAAATGTTGATTTGGAGATTGGACCTCGGAAATACTCGTTGTTGGCATCCGTACTCACAACGACCATCTTCCAGTCAGACTCTCTGATTGCAGAGAGAAGCGGCGCCATCCTTGAAGACAGGTTGGTTTGTTCTTCTTTCATGGAGCCACTGTTATCGACAACGACAACGATGTCGACGATACCCATGGCCGTGACGTTATAGGCTTGGTTGTTATTTGAACCAGACGATCCCTGTTTTACTTGAACCTGTCTGGTTTCACGGGTGTCTTGAACAAAGTCTCTGGTTTGAACAGGCGGCAGCGCTGGGCTTCGATTGGAGCCGCCAGTGAATTGACTGGACTTACAGGCTTGGAAAAGAGTGATGAACCCAAGAAGACAAAGATTAAAAGTTTTCATCGCACACCATCCTCTAACTTAACTGCCAGACAACCACAGCCTTGATTCACACCAATACATCGCTTGTACCACCGCGTTCGGCACACGGAACTTGCTCTAAGAACGGGCGGTTATCGGAATTTTTGACTGCTTTCTTGAGGATATTTTAACACACCTTTATTAGTGTTGACAATTCAGGCAGTTGCGAACTAAAAAGGCAGCCTAATTAACGTGAAACCTTTGCTGCTCATGCCCTTCAAAGGGCCATCAAGGCCGAGAATGCAAGACTGGACCCCCTCTTATTGGATGACTGTTCCCCCGATCTCCGGGGTCAAAACCGCACCTCGAGACGGCGGCATTGCCATTATTGGCTCTGGCCTGGCCGGCGCTAGTGCTGCGTATTGGCTCCTAGACCGTGGTTTTGAAGACCTTACGATCATCGACTTTGAGCAAGAAAAGGCCGCAACTCACAGAAACTGCGGGCATATTTTGTATGGCACCGTCGAGAGCATGATGGCTCTGACCGCCCTCCACGGGGAAGAAACAGCCCGCGAGATCTGGGGCTATTCGATCGATATCTGTCACGAGGTCAAAGAAACCGTTCAACGGCTTAATCTTGATGCAGACTACCGGCAAGACGGTTATCTCGTCATCGCGATCGAGGAAAACGAAGATAAGGAAATTCAAGAGTCCATCAAGCTACTAAATAGAAATGGATTTGAAAGCACCTATGTTCCCAAAGCCGAAGTCGAAGCCTTAGGATTTAAAAGCGTATACGGCGCCCGGTTTGAGCCAGGCAGCGCTCAGGCACACCCCGTGAAGTTTCGTAACGGACTGATCGACAATGTCGTGCGTCGCGGCGTGAAGTATCATTCAGGCGTAAACGTTTCTTCGGTGGAAGAGAATGGTGAGATTGTCGAAGTGACATCGCAGTTCGGGGTTCATAAGTTCGACGCCGTTGTGTTGGCAACAAACGCCTACTCTCCACTTGTCTCTCGCTATTTTGCAGAAAGAAAGTTGGTCGACCCATTCAAAGGTCAAATCATTACCTCAAAGCCTTTGAAGCACAAATTCAAGGTAAAGTTCCCACACAGCTTTGATCATGGTTATGAGTACGCGCTAGTCTCCGAGGACAATCGACTCATCATCGGCGGATGGCGCAATAATGTCCCAAGTGGCGAAATCGGCACCTACGACATTATCCCAAATCCAACCGTAGATATTGGACTCAAAGAGTTTGTAGCCAAGCATTATGACATTCAAGAAAAAATCGAGTGGGAGTTTAGCTGGGCCGGCATCATGGCGGCATCAAAAACCGGCTTTCCATTCATCGGACCTACAACCAGTCCGCGTATCTACACGGTTGCAGGATTTACTGGTCACGGCTTTAGTTGGGCTCACGGCTCGGCGAAACTGCTCAGTGATATCATGGCGGGCAACCCGATTCCGGACGTAGCGAAATACTTTAATCCGAAGATCACGCCTTAGTCGACTCGGTATTAAAGTTATATGTCATCAGCGACAAGTACTGAGAAGATCAGAAAACGCGGGCAGCGGTGCGACCGATACTTTAAAATTCGGATTTTGGGTTGTTCCAATCAGCGCACACTCACTAACGCTGAGAGGGCATGAACCAACGAACCACCAATCCTTACGCCTGTGTGGATCGTTAATGGTCATACTCCCTGCATAGATCGTACCTTGCCCGGGACACAAACTCCCATCCACTTTCAGACTCGCAGAGCCATAGTACATAGGACCAGCATCGGGCGCAGCGCCACCAACAGTGTAAAGTGTCAGAGTGTAGTTTTTACCAACTCTGGAACTAAGCCCAATAAGAGCATCATTAGTGGAGTAAAGAGAGTTCTCGGCAAAATAACTCTCTTGGAGCAGGTGAAGATTTTTTAGCATAATCTGAGCCTCCGTGCGCTTCGCCTTCGCCGAAAACATCTGCAACTTTGGAACAGCAATCGCCGCCAAAATCCCAATGATACCGACGACGACCATCAGCTCGACTAGACTGAATCCAGCGTTTTTTCCAAACCTGCGTCCCGCCATGCCCACCCCTTCCAAAAAGTAATCGGCCGTAGAAAGCAAGAACTTTAGCTTTATAAATAACTGTATTTATTGAATTTAATTCGATAACTACCAGCGCGGGCTACAGGCGAACTCGTAGCCGTTAGGCACGTAGTCTTTTAGGCAGGACTCCCGGTTACAGCCGTAGGCGTAATTCATTGGTACATATTCCGTGAAACATTGGGAGGCCGTGCAACCCAGCTGATAACCTGAGGGCACGTAGTAACTGCGACACTCAGTGTCGGTGCAACCTAGTCGATAACCCACAGACACGTAATACTGCTGGCAGCCTTGCGCCGTGCATCCAAGCTTGTATCCAGAACTTGCTTCTGCCACTACGCATGATTCAGCAGAACATCCAAGAACTGATCCTGGCGGCACATAATACTGCTGACAGCCATGCACGGTACAGCCGACATAGTGATTAAGACGTAATGGCATCACCTGACAAGTCGCACGATTACAGGCTAACTGATTGCCTTGTTGAACGTAATATTTTTGGCAACCTTGCGCCGTACAACCCATCTGGTAGCCGTTAGGGACATAGATTTTTTGGCAAACATCGGCAGCCGCGAGTCCACTCAATGAAAAAACTGAGAGAATGATTAACACGCGAAGTAGCATAAGAACTCCTTTTTGCCGCGCCATAAAACCAGCGCTTCATTTTGAGTTATCAAACGACAAGTGGAGCGTCAATTTGAGATGAATCCTAAAAGAAAAAATCCCCCGAGAGCCTCGCGGCTTTCGGGAGATTTTTGAGTCACATCTGCTAACCAGATATTACCAGCGACCACGGCCTCCGCCGCCACCGCCGCCGCCGCGATTTTCGCGTGGAGCTTGTGGACGAGCTTCGTTCACTGTCAGCCTGCGGCCGTCAGCTTCAGAGCCGTTTAGTTTTTCGATCGCAGCCATAGCATCTTGCTCGTTTGCCATCTCGACAAATCCGAAGCCTTTGCTGCGGCCTGTGTCACGGTCTGTGATTACTTTTGCGCTTTCGACCGTGCCAACGCTGGCGAATAAGTCGTGAAGACCATCATCCGTAGTTGCGTAGGAAAGTCCACCGACATACAATTTCTTACTCATAAAAACCCCTATGTTGCTCTTTTCTCTGGGATAAACGACCACACCGAATCGTGTGAGACCAACCGCCTACCCTTTACAAAGAAAGAGATTTGACGAGCGGACTATACGCTAATTTGCATAAAAAGATAGCATTAACTGCAGATCTATTAAAATAATTTTAAGTCTGTCAGTCCGACCTAAAATATGCAGTAAAATCATTTTGCTATAGGTTTGCTTAGCCAAACCATAAGGTCTGAGAATACGTCATTTTGGCAAGGTTCATGATGAATTTCATGAAATGCGCCAGGAAGAGATAAAAATTTCGCGCCAAGAATACTTGCCATTTCCTGGGATGCTTTTGGAGATGTGGCCCGGTCTGCGGCACCATGGAGCATGAACAAAGGGCTCTTGATTCGGTTATTTGACACTCTCACCGATTCAATCGTATTAGTCCACTCGCTATACCAGCGCACCGAGATTCGATCGTGGACCAAAGGATCAGCAAGATAAGCTTCAACGACGCGGGGATCAGAGGAAAGCCACTTGGGATCAAGTTCATTGCCGAGTGCGAGCCACGGAACGACTTTGTTGAGAATCGCTGCAACCTTTAGCTTCCAAGCTGGAGGCTCAAAGCCAGGGCGAATTGCAGTGCCAGTGGTTATGATTGATGTCAGTACTGGCACACCCACGCCGTGAGCCCGGTGCACGGCAAATCCCAATGCGATAGCTCCGCCCATGCTGTGGCCGTAAAGATGAAGCTTGGCTTTTGGATGATCTTTTTGAGCAACATGCAGTAAGTGCTGAATGTCATCATAGATAAAATCAAACGATTCCGCGTGGCCGCGAGCCCCTGTGGTGCGGCCATGACCGTGCAAATCCAATGCATAGACGCCGGCGCTTTGACTGACAAATCGCTTAGCCCAAGCCTCATAGCGTCCGCTGTGCTCACCAAGGCCATGAATTAACACGATCACATGATCTGGGGCCACCTCGGGGTTCCAGCATTGAGCAAATACCCTGCGACCTGATCTGTTCTCCCAGTTAAGAGTCCTTTGCGGCATGACTTATCAACCAAGTCTGACCGGCGGGATCTCTGACATACGGTGTGCAAGCACAGGCTCTTGCATCTCAATCTCTGATCTGAGCATCTGAGCCCTCGGGATGGCCTTATTAAGCCACCGTTCAGCGATCCAGTTCCTGGACGAATCAATCTTGACGTCATTAATCAAGCTTTCCGCCATCGCAATCGATGTTTTAATCTCTGTGACTCGTTCGGCGTGCAGAAGGGCTGGTCGCAGATTTTCAAACTTCACAAGATCAGTCGACAGCATCTTGATCATCTTGCGAAGATTCATCGGATTGATCTCGTTGAAGCTTAGCTTCAAATTGGTTTTGACGAGCTGCAACATGATGCTAACCATGGCGCCGTTGAATTCCTGCTTAAGTCGTGCCAGCTTTCGTCTAAGCGGATTACGGCTTGAGAAACTCGCGAGGTTTCCGATTTTTGCATCAACGGCAGCTTCTACGAATGCGCGAGGCCTGCGCATAATGTCTTTCATGGTGTCTTTTAGACACATGAGCGCTTGGATCTGACTCGTACCCTCATAGACCGGAACGATTAGACTTTCTCGAAGCCACCACTCCGGAAGATATTCTGTCGTAAAACCGTAGCCGCCGTGCATCTGCAAGCACTGACGGGCGTTATGTACAGACTGCTCACCGGCATAGTACTTGATCAGAGGCGTCCACTTGCGAAGACGACGCTCGTATTTCTTCTTAAGGTCTTCCACCTTCTCTCGAAGTTCAGGCGTCAGAGTCTTATCATCGCGAAGCTTACGACTTGCGGTCTGATAGATCGCAAGTGCATTTCCGGCCTGATAGCAGAGAGACCGGTGGGCCTTTAAGCTAACTTCAAGATCTAAAAGCCTCTCTGCCATAAGCTCGTGATGTGCCAAAGGCCTGCCCCACGCCTGGCGCTGCTGCGTGTAATCTGCGGCCAAGCGATATACGGCGTCCATGATGCCGATTCCTTGAAAAGCGACACCAACCCTAGCCTCATTCATCAGATGAAGCATATAGAGAAACCCTTTGCCGTCCTCGCCCACAAGTTCAGCGGGTGAGCCATCAAACTTCAATTCACATGTGGGAGACCCATGAAGGCCTATTTTGTCTTCAAGCTTGGTGACCTCGTAGTTGCGAGAGCCGTCGTCATTTTTCCTAAAACAAACAAAGAGGTTTAGATGCTCAAGGCCTTGAGCACCTTTTTTGTTTTTAGCAAGGACCAATGACACTTGGCCGGAGCCGTTAGTAATGAATCGCTTACTTCCGTAGAGCTTCCACGTTCCGTCGGACTGACGCTCACCGTAAGTTCTCAGAGCCCCCAAATCTGAACCAGCATCAGGCTCAGTTAAAGCCATATTTCCACTCCACTCGCCCGTGGCAAGTCTTGGAATAATTCTTTGCTTCTGGTCTTCGGAACCGTGTTCGTCAATGACCCGCGCTATGGGAGCAAACCAAGTAATATTCGTGTAGGAGCTGGGACAAGCGCGGTAGAGAAATTCTACCGCCGGAAGTTCCGCCACGATTGGGTTACCAAGTCCACCAAATCGACTAGCGATACCCATGCTGGCAACACCCACCTCTTTTAAAAGGTCGACGCTTTCCTTGATGGCTGGTGGATATTCCACCTCCCCATCCACAAGCTTAAGGTCTTGTTTTGAGACCTTGATCTGATTGGCTACGATTCTGGTCCCTACGACTTCGCCGAACTGCTCAAGGATCGCCTTAAAAGCGTTTTTAAATTCCTCGGCCGTCGAGACTCCAAGGGCCTCTCGATCTTCCGCCATGGAGAGATCAAAAAGGATGTCCCATTCATTCTTATTGTTGAAATGAAACTCAATATCGGAATTATCGGTGAAGAAGTTTTCTTTACGCTGCATCAAAGCCCACTCAAGAAGTTTAGGTTGATCGAAAAACGTTCGTGAAATCTGGCAAGACCAGACACCATTTTTCCCTCGAAATAGCGGGTGAAATTTAATAGACTTGGTCCATCGATCCAAGGAGATTCGTCAGTGTTTGATAGGTTTTACGCCGTTTTGCTCATATTTTCAGCGTTTTTTGCCCAAAAACTAGCGGCCGAGGACATCGTCAACACCAACTTCCGTGAGCGCTGCCGCAAAACCATCTCGGGCCAATACTCAAATGCCCTGGCCGACAAGGCCTTGGCCGAAGATGCCGTCACCCTCGCTAGTGACGCCATTAAGAAATCCAAAAAACAAATTGAGTCTGACGAGGCAAAACTCAAAGTGATTCGCGAGAAGATTCAATCATCCGAATATTCGCCAGAGCTCATTAACGAGCGAGACGCCGTCACAGCCCAGATAAAGCTCTATAAGGAGCAGTTATCCGTAAGCCAAGGACAGCTGGCCTCGTCACAAAAATTACTGGATACGTCAAAAAAGCGTATTGAATCTATCCGCAAAAAAGTTGAATCTATCTTTACCGTTACCATGGTTCCCGATCCTGAAGGCGGGCCTCGCAAGCTGCTTGCTCGCATCGAATGGAAAAGTCCCTGTCCAAAATACAGAGTACTTTGCCCACTTCCCGCCAAGGATCTCACTGTGCTGAGGGAACTTCGTAAGGAGATAGACGACTCTGATCTCTCTTGTGATCGGTACTCAAAAATCAAGTAGGCGACTAAGCCTGCAAACAGCAAAGGAAGCATAATATGAAACAATCAATGCGGATGATTCTTGTCGCTGGATCTCTGTCGCTTTCAGCAAACCTTTTGGCTGCAGCCCCAGACTTTAACTCAAAAGCGAGCCCCTGGATTTTGGATCAATACAAAAAATCCCAACTCACTAACACCGGCCATACGATTTTGATCTATATGAAAGCCCAAGCTGATATGTCGGTCGTCAACACGACTCAAGACCGGGCAAAAAGAGGCGCTCAGGTGTTCTCAAGCCTCGTCGCAACAGCCAATGTCTCACAAAAAGACCTAACCAATTGGCTAACCGAGCAAAAGCTTGAATACCGCACCTATTATGTCAGTAACATGATTGCAGCGGATAACGTGACCAAAGGTCAATTTGAAGAAATCCTAAAACGTGATGACGTGTTGCGCGTCGTTGGCAACCCAAACGTCAAAAACATTTTGCCGTCCACTCAGTGGATGTCATTTGACGAAGAGAAACCAGCTGAAAAAGGCCCAGGATCCAACATCGTAAAATTTGGCGCCACTAGAGTTTGGGAGGAATTTAAAACCAAAGGCGAGGGCATTATCGTTGCAGGCCAAGATACAGGTGTGCGTTGGGATCACGCCGCTCTAAAAACTAAATATCGCGGCTGGGACGGCACAAGAGCCGATCACTCCTACGCTTGGCATGACTCCGTCCACAAAAGCGTCGGCGGCGGATCATCGTGTGGCTACGACCTGGTGACTCCCTGTGATGACCATGACCATGGAACACACACAGTCGGTACTATTGTTGGGGATGATAACGCTGGTAACCAAATTGGAGTCGCTCCGGGTGCAAAATGGGTCGCATGCCGTAACATGGACGGCGGCACCGGAACACCAGAGCAATACACTGAGTGCTTTCAGTGGTTTCTTGCTCCTTGGCCACAAAAAGGTGACGCTGTTCGCGACGCACGTCCCGATATGGCACCACATGTGATCAATAACAGCTGGGGATGCCCAAGAAGTGAGGGCTGTGACGGCGGAGAATTTGAAAGAATCCTCACTGCCATGCGTGCAGCTGGGATTTTTGTCGTCGTATCTGCTGGCAACGAAGGCTCAGGTTGTAGCACCATTAAAGACGGCCCGGCGTTTCACAGTGATCTGATCTTAAGTGTTGGAGCAAACGATCACCGAAACGACGCGATCGCTAGCTTCTCTAGCCGCGGTCCATCAACTTATGACAACAAGATTGGTCCACACGTCACGGCTCCCGGCGTGAACGTACGCTCAGCCGTTCGCGGCGGCGGCTACGCGGAATTTGGCTGGAGCGGCACATCCATGGCAGGTCCACACGTTGCAGGCTTAGTGGCCCTACTCTGGTCAGCTAAACCAGAACTCATCGGCAATATCCCAGCTACCGAGGAAGCTATCAAACGCACCGCAACGCCTAAAACCAGCACTCAAACCTGCGGCGGCGTCGCCGGCACTGCAAGGCCTAATAATACGTTCGGCCATGGTATTGCTAACGCGTACGACGTGATTAAAAACTAAATTGAACTAAATTGGAGACACCCGACTGATTGGCTATTGAATTAGCAGTCGGGGTGGAAAACCGCGTCACCGATCCTATTCGGAGAAACTTTGACAAAAATCTCAAAACAAGAGCTGGAAAATTCGGTTTTAGCTCTTGACGAGGCCTTTCTCGAATGCTCCTGCTAGCGACCTAGCTCAAAATCTTTCAAGTTAATGCGTGACGCAATTATCCTAAGGTTTGTTTTTTCAACAGAAATCGCTTGGAAAACGCTGCTCAGTTCTTAGGCTCACCTGCCACAAGTGCTAAGCCTCGGCTGCGCGCGATGTTACGAGCGAATTTGATTTCAAATATCGATGAGTGGTTTGACTATATCGATGCGCGCAACAACTCCTCTCACACCTAGGACGAAGCTGTTGCAGCTGACGTCCTAGCGGAAGTAGGACCTTTCCTCGCGGACGTCAAACTGCTGCTAGCGTTTTGGACTAACAGAGGCGCACTTCGGTATTCTTGATCAACTACTGATTCAGCCGCTAAAGTTAGCCGGAGCAAAGGTATGGATTTTTGGCTCAAGGGCTCGTGGAGATCACCGCCCGGCCTCTTATGTGGATATTCTTTACGAGTTGCCAAGTGGCCACTCTCTGCCATCTGGTCTTCTTTTTAAAATCACATCAAATATGGAAGAGTCGCGATTTCCTTACTTACTTGCTCTTGTGAACGTCAAAGATCTAGCCTTATCTTACCGTGAAGGCGTAACGCCTGAGAGAATCGAATTGTAGGAATGATCTGATTTTTTACGAAAACAAATCACTTCACTAGCACTTGTCGCGAACGGAAACTTCGCCCCTTTCACCATAACCTATTTTGCTGATTGCATTATTAGAAAAAGACGCCAAGACAAAAGAGTGACCTTTACGGGAGCAGACAAAATATCCGATGGACTCTTTGAGCGAAGTGGTCCATAAATGCTCAATCAGCTGGGGCACCTATCCGCCGTGGGGCCCTGCGACTTTTAGTGGGATGGTAGTACACAACGAACATCCAACGGTGCAAAGTCCCAAGACGCGTTATACATCTCATCATCAGCTGTCGTTCCGCTCCATGACCAATAATAATTTCTAAAAGGACTTCGCTCATACGCCGTCGCTGTCCATGTTAGAAACGAAAGACTTGGAACCCCATTGACTCCCGCCCAAACAGGAGCCAACCCTAAATCACCAGTCGGCAGATAAGGAGGAGTTGCCATGGTGGTCTCATAAGCCGTTGGCAAACGCATGCGTTTATCTGCACAGGTTTTAATATTGCCCTCAAAATATGATGAACTTGCTCCCCGTCCCGTCGCAGCGCGATTATAATCTCTCAGCCAGTCTGTAGCTTCAACCCCAGCCGTTCCAGCAGAGTCCAAATCAACAGGCGAGTTACCGCCATCGAAATATAAACATCGATTACTTGCAACCATATCAGCATAACTTAAAAATACGTTGGGTGGACAAACTCTTCCGGTAATACTGCTAAAATTCTCGAAATTAGTCGTATCAAACGCCGTACCAGCTCTCGTGAGCTGTTTCTGCCAACCATTTGCCACAAGACCAGTCGCATTTAGGATCTTCGTCCCACCCTTCTCTTTCCAAATTTTAAATCCTGATGTTCCGTTTGCAAACTCAAGCGTTAGCGTTGACCCCGAAGGACCTTGGCGCTCGGTACCGATTGTTAGTGCTTGCGCAAAATTAGGAGACGACCCCTCTTGGTAGCAATCACCTGCGCAGCTAGCTGTTGTGACAACTACGTCATTTGGAATGACACAGCGGACCACACGTTCATGCGGACCACCAGAACAATCTCCTGCGGCGCACGCATTGCCTGCCGCAGATTCGAGCCATGTCCAATAGCGTTTTCCACTCACTAAGTTGGCTGATGCTGTCCATGTCTGGGCACCATTATAGCCAGGAACACCGCTACTACCAGCCCACGTTGGCGTTGCAATTCCATCACTGGAAGGTACTCCCCAACCAGGATCTGGAAGAGTGGTTTCATACAAGGTAGGTAATCTCATTCCCTTTCCCGCACATGTTGCGATATTACCCTCGTAATACGATGAACCACTCCCACGCCCTGAATTAGCGTCTCCCCAGCCCGTCAACTGGTCCTCAGCCACAACTCCGCCTGCAGCCGTGAGTAATTGTGCTGCACTTCCGCCGTCAAAGTAAACGCAGCGATTGCTCGCAGTCATATTACTGTGACTTACAAAAACATTAGGGGGACAAACTCTCCCTGCGATATTGGCGCCATTTGTAAAGTCTGTGGCACTAAAGGCCGTACCCGCCCTAGTCAGCTGCTTTTGCCATCCATTCGATACAAGTCCAGAGCTATTAAGAATTCTATTACCGCTCTTTTCCTTCCAGATCTTGAATCCGCTTGAGCCATTGGCAAACTGCAACGTCAAAGTAGCACCAGATGGCCCTCCCACTCTCTCCGTTCCAATAGATAAACCTTGCGCAAAGTTTGGACTTGAGCCTTCAAGGTAACAGTCACCGGCACAGGCAGGTGTGGTGTAAGTATAGCCTGAGGTCATAGTGCCGGTTTGCCCGTCAGGATTTGTTACTACAACATTTTGAGCTCCAACGGAGCCTGCCGGACTCGTGGCGGTTAGTGACGTTGAAGAGCTAAATGTCACGCCTGTTGCGCCTTCGCCACCAATTGACACCGTAGCGCCCGACACAAAGCCTGTGCCAGTTATGGTCACCGCGGTGCCGCCATTAGCTGACCCGGAATTAGGCGAGATCGCTGTAACAGTAGGAGCAGCGTAGCTATAGGGTGCAGCACTCACTTCATTGGACAGAGTGCTCTCAATTCCGCTTTTCACGGCAGCAAGCTTATAGTAGTAAGGCGTTCCGCCCGTAAGTGACGTGTGTGTATGAATTGAGACAACACCCGAAATCTTATTGGAAGATGTGGTCACACCCGCCAAATTCGACCAATACAGATTATAAGATGTAGCCCCAGAAACACTTGCCCACATAAGACTTAGAGATCCAACATTCCTGGTAGGAGTCGACAAGGTCGGAGCAGCTGGAGGCGTGACTACTTGAATTGCAAAAATTCCCGATGCAGACCAGTTACCCGCGGCGTCCCGTTCTTGAACATAGAGGGTATGTGTCGACTCAGGTAGTGCTGACCCAGGGGTGAAGGTCGTGCTGGCGGTCTCCGTAGCTCCCGTGGAGAGATTCGAGTCGTTTAGTTTATATCGGTATGTCCCGTTACCACCGTTGCCGCCACTGGACCAAGACCAGGTTGGTGTAGCATTGCCCGTTGTAGTGGGGCCGCTGACGGTGGGAGCGTTGGGTGGCGTGATGTCGTAAGTATAAACCGACGTCGCAACTGCAGAGGCAAGACCCACGAGGTCACAAGAGATTACTTTTAACGTTATCGTAGCCGCGGAGATAGAAACACTCGTGGGCTGCGACGATGAGATTGTTCCCGTGGAGCAGGTCGGATCTGTACCCGTAGTGGTATAACGGAACTCCTTAAAGTTCGCATCAACTGGAACACCCTGCTGAATGGATGTCGTGAACACAGCGTTAAACGACCTCGTAGCATCAGCAATAACTGGCGCGACGGGCGCGGTATTATCATGGCTGTACGTCCCAATTGAGGTACAAGATGAGTTGTTCGATGCGTCGGTTGCTTTAACCCATATGGATGTAATTGAGTTCGCTGATAGAGTGTTGGTCGTTATACTATTAGACCCGACAACTATCGCCGAACTTGACGATATTGCAGCCGTTGAACAACCCGCGGCACTATGGAGAGTGACCGTACCCGCCTCATTGGACGTAAATGACACACTTGGAGTCAAGGTGGTGCCCGGACTCGTCGTCGTCACGCTTGCGCTTGTAATAGTCGGTGCTGCTGTGTCAGCGTTAGTCGATGTCGTGACGTATCTGTAGCTTCCAGTATTCATGACACCGTCTGGGTTAACAGCACACACCGTAAATGAATAACTCGTCCCCGCTTGCAGATCTGTGACAGACCTTGTCGTAGCCGATCCCTGTGTAGCTGGTGAAATCACGGTTCCATCCGTACAACTGGTAAAATCACGAACGCCATTAAGCCCATAGGCAATTTGATAAGCACTCGTGCCGACACCACCAGAACTCCAGGATAAGTTGACGGTAGATGTAGTTTTGCTACTAACGGTCAATGCACCGGGCTGAGGGGGCCTTGTATAGGCAGACACAGTTATGCCACTACTTGGCAGGTAATCCTGATTAAGCGTGCAGAGCCTAAAGGCGTATTGAGTACCAATAGTGAGTCCTGTGATTACACGATCCGAGTTATCTCCATAAAGCGTTACGGTGGTGCCAGTAGAGCAGTCCACAGGTGCAGTCGCTCCAGTTTGATAGGCAATTTTATAGCCACTCATACCCGTACCCGGAGGAGTCCATGCCAAATCTATAAAAGTTGAATCACTTCGGCCGACAGCCGTCAGTCCGCTAGCATTAGGGGCATCATCATAATTAGTCCTAGCATATGTTGTGACCGGATTAAGGTTGAATACACCATCACCGTTCGTGGAGCACAAAGCGAAACTATACTCTGTTCCGATGCTGAGACCGGAAATAATGCGAGTTGTCGCACTACCCTGGGTAGCCGCGCTTATAAGATTCCCCGAAATGCAATCGGTGGGAGGTGAAGCGCCCTGCACATAGGCAATCTGATATTGATTGGTACCAGCACCGCCCGATGCCCAAGATAATGAAATACTCGTCTTGGTCTTGCTGCTGACCGTAAAGCCCGTCGGTGCAGGTGGTAACGGATAAGCCGAGACGGTCACACCAGCGGATGGTTTGGCTGAAGCGTCCCAGCCATTCATTGCACACACCCTAAAGGAGTATTGGCTACCTTGCAGCAAGCTTGAGATTGATGCTTGCGTTCCTGAACCTGATATAACGGTGCCAGAAGTGCAATCGGCTGGCGCCAAGGAACCCGTCTGATATGCGATCTTGTAGTAAGAGCTAACGCCGCCCAACCCAAGATTCCACAAAAGTTGAAATCCGTTTGTGTAAGTTAACGCGGTTGCTGATAAATTGATGACATCTGGCTCTAGGGGAACAGATGAAATGGATGCACCTGTGCTTAACGCATACCAAGGCGACACAGGAGAGGAAGAGTAAGCACACACTAAAAAGCTGTAGGTGTACCCCCCTAATGCAAGACCTTGAACAGTATAAGACGTTGAATTCCCAACTGTTAGATAATTTAAAACCTGTCCTTGCTCGCATGTGCTTGGTGGGGTCGACCCTTGATTATAAGATATTTGATAAGCGGTGGCGCCCGCAGCTGAATTCCAGCTTAATTGAATCCGACCTGATCCCGACTGCGGACTAACCCCCACCGCCACAAGACCCGACACAGCACCCGGGGGGGTAAACCTACTTAACGTCACTCCTGAAAATCCAGGATTCACATCACCATTTGGGGTCACAGCACAAACCCGGAACTGGTATTGTGTGGCTGGATTTAACCCCAAAATCGTCAAGTTTGTATTGGTCGAGGCATCTACCACGTTGCCGGCTACGCAGTTCGCTGGCGCCGTAGCTCCTGACGCATACGAAACTTTATATATATTTCCACTGAAGCTCGCTGCACCTGCACTCCAGGACAAAGCCACTGAATTTGCGGTCACAGAAGTGGAAGTAAAGCCGGTTGGATCGGCTGGCTGGGTATAGCCCACCGCGGTCGGGCCAATTGTATAAGTGCCGTTTCCATTACTCGAGCAAATGAGGAAAAAATGACGATAAGGCGAGCCCAACGAAGTGATTGTAGTGGAAGTGCCCGTTCTTATAATTCCACCGGAACATGAAGTTGGTACGGATACTGTTGACCTGATAATGACATAATCAACAGCTCCGCTTGCTGCGGACCATGTCAAATTAATTGACGTCCCACTTGCCGCCGTCGCGATAAAGTTGGTTGCAGCAGATGCCAAAGGGTAAATCGCTAAAATGGTACCACCGGTATTTAATTCTCCGCCAAGGTTTGTCGAACACACCCTAAACGAGTACTGAGTTCCCTGCGTCAAGCCAGTTATAGTTGCGGACGTTGTGGACCCTTGGGTTGCCGCTGTGATTACCGTGCCAGCCGTACAAGAAGCAGGCGCTGTGGCACCTGACTGATACGAAATCTGATATTGATTGGTGCCTGCTCCACCAGAGCTCCAATTCAAACTAATAGTTGTACCACTAGCACCAAGACCAGTCAGGCTCGCAGGATTTGGGGCCAATGGATATCCCGACGCAGTAATTCCAGCGCTTAAGTCACCCGAAGTATTAGTCGAGCAAAGTCTAAATGAATATTGAGTGCCAGCCGTAAGTCCTGTGACCGTGTAACTAGTTCCACTTCCTACCGTTGCTGGCGCAACTTGCGTGCCACTAGAGCAGTTTGCTGGAGCAGAGGCACCTGTCTGATAAGCAATTTTAAATTGATTGGTACCTGTACCGCCACTGGTCCATGAAAGGGCCATCGATGAGCTGCTAGCTCCCACTGCCGAGAGACCAGAAGGCTCTGGGGCTAGGGTATTGACTGATAGTCTAGTTGCGCCTGTATTTAATGCGCCACTCAAGTTAGTAGCACAAACCCTGAACGAATACTGTGTTCCAGCTGTGAGGCCTGTGATCGCGGCTGTCGTCGCAGATCCTTGAACAGATGCCAAAATCACTGTATCAGAAGAGCAATTGGTCGGAGCCGTTGCTCCAGTTTTGTATGCAATTTGGAACTGATTCGTATTGCTACCACCACTGGTCCACGACAGATTGATTTGACTAGCGCTCACGACCGTTGATGTGAGACCTGTTACGTTGGGCGCAAGTGTCTCGGAGGGAGTAAGTGCTGCAGATCCAGTGTTGTATGTCCCCTGCCCCGCCCCGCTTACTGCAGCTACTCTGAATCTGTACGCCGTTCCGTTCGTTAAACCATTCACGACTGTGCTAGCAGTCGTGCTGACGCTGTCGTTGAACGTCACCCACGTTGTCCCATTGTCCGACGAATATTGAACTACGTAGTCTGTTATGGCACTACCGCCGTTACTTGATGGAGCTGACCAAGTTAATGAAACTTGAGCATCACCCGCAGTCCCTGTAATGCCCGTGGGAGCATCTGGGACAGTGCGCGGAATAATGCCCGTTACGTTAGAGCTGTAAACACCAGTGCCTGCCACGTTGACGGCAGCGACACTGAAAGCGTAGGTGGTTCCGTTGACCAATCCTGTAACAAAGACTCCAGTCGTCGGCACTACATTATCCGCAAACGACGTCCACGTGGTGCCGCCGTTTGTTGAATAACGAACAACGTAGTCAGTCAGAGGGCTTGATCCCGATGACGCAGGCGGATCCCAAGACAAGCTCACTGAAGTATCACCCGGGGTTGCTGCCAAATTAATTGGCGCACCAGGCGGTGTGCGTGAAATTTGGTACGCAGTCGACACTTGAGTGCATGACGAGCTATTGCCGGCCGCATCAGTGGCTAGCAGGTAAACGCCGTAAGTGCCTTCTGCTAATACGTTTGTTGTGAGGGTTTGTGCACCGCTAGCTTTAGATGTAGAAGCTGAGATACTTGTCAAACAACTCGCATCACTAAAAATTCGCACTGTCGCCGCTTCACTGAGTGTAAAGCTCACTGTTGGGGTCTGATTATTGGTAGGTGATACTGGAGATATACTCAGAGCTGTCAGTGAAGGAGCTGTGTTATCGAAGGTGATCGACCACGTTAACGAGGCTGTATTGCCGTTACCAGCTAAGTCAATGGCTCCATTGGCAGGAACTGAGGCTGATACTGCCGAACCTGTAGGGGTAATCGCCAATGTATAAACCGTCGAGCTTGTGGAAGTGAATGCACCCTTGGTCGCATTGTTTACCGTAACATCTGCGGCGTCAAACCCAGTCACACCTTCTGAAAATGTAAAAGTCAGCGTGATAGGAGAGTTATTGGTCGGGCCTGGATCACGGTTTGATGTGATGGTGACTGTTGGAGCAGAATTGTCGTACGTGATGGACCATGGAGTCGATGCTAGGTTACCGTTAGAGCCAGAATCTATTACCGAGTTTGCGGCCACACTTGCGGACACAGCAGGGCCTGTTGCCGTGATCGCAAGGGTATAAAGATTCGAGCTCGTAGCGGTAAACGTGCCTTTGGTTGCATTGGTTAATGTGACATCAGTGGCATCAAAACCAGTAACGGCTTCTGAGAATGTGAATGTCAGCAAGATACTTGAGCTGTTGGTAGGACCTGGGTCGCGGTTAGAAGTTATGCCTACAGTCGGGGCAACATTATCGTAGGTAATCGACCACGGAGTGGAAGCCAGGTTACCGTTCGTTGCAGAATCCACTGCTGAATTTGCAGACACAATCGCAGATACTGCCGCAGCCTTCGGCGTTATGGCAAGAGTATAAACAGTAGAACTCATCGTTGTAAATGCGCCAGTCGTCGCGTTGTTTAAGGAAACGTCTGTAGCATCGAAGCCAGTCACAGGCTTCGAGAAAGTAAACGTCAACAAGAGCGAAGTGTTATTGGTCGGACCAGGGTCACGGTTAGAAGCGATGGTCACGGTTGGGGCATTATTATCATAGGTGTAAATTACCGATGAAATATTGGATCCCTGGCCGACCTGATCACAAGCAATGGCTTTAAAAGTCGTCGTTGCTGCAGGAATAATTACACTAGACGGCTGCGCAGATGACGCCGTGCCCGTCGAACACGTCGGATCGACACCTGTAGTGGTGTAGCGAAATTCTTTGAAGTTTGTATCGGCAGGCACGCCTTGCTGAATCGCCGTTGTGAAGCTCGCATTAAATGATTTAGCGCCTTCAGAGATCACAGGTGCAAGAGGCGCCGTATTGTCGTGAATAATTGTGTCACTGACGCACTCTGTCTCGTTACCGATAGCGTCTCTAAACTTGGCGTAAACAGTGGCTGTTCCGTTTTCCTGTCCTAGTATCCAAGCTTTTGTCGTGCCATAGGCTTCCCAAGCACCTCCAGTTGCACAGCCTGCCGTATTGCTCACATACATCTCGCTAGCATCACCTGCACTGAGGGTCAGAGTTGAAGCTACGACATCCGAGTAAGTCGCATCGCTGTTGATTAAGACAGTTGGAGAAGACGGTGGAGTCGTATCATAAGTCCTAGAAAGCTGAGTAGCAGCCGTGTTGCCGTTTGTGCCCACGTCTTGAGCTCTATTTTCAGCAATGTCGACGGTCACTGCACCATCAGCTGTCGGGGTGATGCTGGCCGTATAAGTAGTGCCTGATCCAGAGAGATTTCCTGCCGCGCCGTTCCCTACTGTTATGTCTGAAAGTTCAAATCCCGTCACACTCTCTGAGAAAGTGATGGTTACGGGAATCGGGCTGACGTTACTTGCAGCAGGAGCCGTCGTCGTGATCGTTACAGTCGGAGCGATACTATCGTAAGTCACTGACATCTGAGTCGCAGCTAGGTTGCCGTTAGTTGCGCCGTCTTGTGCCTTACCGGCACTGACGTCTACCGTTACAGATCCCTGGGCCGTTGGAGTGACATTTGCCGTATAGGTGGTTCCTGATCCAGAAAAACTTCCGGCTGCACCGTTACTGACTGTGATATCCGTAACATCAAAGCCAGTCACAGCTTTTGAAAAGGTGACGGTGACTGGGATCGAGTTTAAATTAGTGATAGATGGTGCCGTGGTCGAAATAACCGCGGTAGGCCTAGCACCATCGTAGGTGTAAACTATGGTTTCGACGGGAGAGGAAAGCCCAACTAGGTCACACGTTATGACTTTCAGTGTAGTTGTCTCTGCAGGAATGGTGAGGCTAGACGGCTGCATCGATGATGAAGTCCCAGTCGAGCAAGTGGGATCAATATCCGTGGTTGTGTACCTAAACTCTTTGAAGTTTGCATCGGCTGGCACACCCTGCTGGATGGTTGTTGTGAAACTTGCATTAAAGAACTTGCTTAGATCAGATAGCACAGGTTTTTGAGGAGCGGTGCTATCAAAAATCAGCGTGAATACATCGGAAGCGACATTATCATTACCTGCCAGATCTTTAGCTTTGGCGGCAGCGATGCTGAGGGACACTTGACCATCTGATATGGGAACGAGGTCAACAGAGTACGTCGCATCTGCCCCTGAAAAGTTTTGCAAGGTTGCATTTGCCACCTGAAGGTCACTCACATCAAATCCCGTGATCGTTTCCGAAAAGTTAATTGTCACCTGAATGGGGTTTACATTGGTGATGTCAGGCGAATTCGAAGTCAGAGTCACCGTCGGCGCCATTGCGTCTGCAGCTGTTGTTGTAAAATTTGTACTACCGACTAACGCTTGATTGCCAGCCTCGTCCGAAACAACTACAGCCACGTGGTAATCAGTCTTCTCGGTTAGCGAATTGATAGTGTAAGACGTTCCGCCTGTGAGTAAACCTGGCACCAAGTTTCCGAAGGAACGGACGGCATCAAGAGAGTCCAAATTTTTCGTCTTAGAGGTATAGACCTTGTAGACAAGCTTACCGTCCAAAGTCAGATTATCACCAGCTTCAGACCAATCTAGGTTCGCCGAGATCGGGGTGACCGTAGTATGTGTCACACCTGTTGGCGACACCTCGGGCGGCGTCGTATCCACATCAATTGGCGCTAGCGCGTATGCTCTCTTAAAAATTCCTTCACCAATGTAGGTGATGCAAGCTTTATAGCGACCCTGACTGAGAGACCTAAGCTGCCCAGCCGTTGGATTGGCTCCGTCAATTCCCTTCGGTGAGTCACAGGGTTCAAACTCACCCACAAGCGCGACACCGCGCATGAGTGGTTCAAGTCTATCTGCTGTGACTAGTAGCTTCGGTTCATCAATGAGGTTCATCAGTCTTGTCAGTAGAGTCTCGTCAGTAGTCTGACGTTTAAGTACAAAGTTTTCTGTGATGACATCCGCGTTATAAAGCACAAGACCACTTGGATCTTTCACACACTTGCCGGTTTCATCACAGCTCGCAGCAGCGGCCTCGCGCGCTGTTTTGACTTCAATGGAGTTCTCAGGAACGCCGCAAGCCGTGACTGCCAACATCGGCAATACAACTAGCCATGATTTTAGGATATTAGCCCCCACCACCCAGACCCTACCCCCATATAAAAGAGAGTTCGGTAGGGGGTTGGCCTAACTTTAGGGACTGAAAGGCTTTTTTGATATCAAGTTTGGTTCGAATTAAAAGCCAATATTTACAGGATGTTGGCAGGGAAGCGGGCCACTTTTCAAACCTCCCAAGAACTGTTTTTTACAGAATTCAGAGACTAGAGGTCCACAATACTTTCACACTTACTGGTCTCCGGCCTGGCAGAGCCCTACAACGTAGTCGCTGTTTAATAATTGTCACGGTTCGCTCGCAGCTTCGAACATAGAAATGATTAATCAATACTTAATCAGTCGGGTGACCCCAATTACCGTAAAACACAGTGACTAGAAATAGCAAATTTCTAGCGGAACAACTGACGCCAGCAAACTCCGACTCTCACGTCGGAACTCCTGCTAATGGAAATCACAAGCAGGATAACGTACAACAACACTCTGTATCGATTAACAGTCAATCAGATGGGTGTTCCCATCCATCAGTTGGTAAGCTGATAGCGGATAATAACTACGCCGCTACCACCATTTCCACCTGCATACGGGGACGCTGTGCTGATACCACCACCACCACCACCGCCACCGCCGGTGTTGGGCAAACCATGACCGCCAGGAGCATCAGTCGCGCCTGCTCCGCCACCACCGAGTCCACTGGCTCCAGAGACGGAGAAACCGCTACCGCCCCCACCGCCAGCAAAATATTCTGTTACGCCACGAATTGCGGAAGCGAAACCAATACCTCCTGCTCCGCCAACGTTAGCTGAAGCGCTGGCCCCAGATCCACCGCCACCGCCACCGCCACCGCCACCTCGCCCACTCAGATTGGCATTTGCATTACCAGTAGCGTTTCCACCACTGAAACCTTGCCCTGAAGTACCGCTGGCTCCGGGATTACTGGCTGCATTCGTAGAACCACCACCGCCTCCAGAACCTCCTATTTGCGCGGTTGTAACCGTACCACCACTTAAACCACCACCGCCACCACCGATTGCTGTCACACCGAAAGCTGAGCTATTGCCACCATTAGTTCCGGCGGCGCCGGCCGCAGCACCACCCCCAACACCACCACCGCCTATAGTCAAACTGAAAGACCCTTGACTAGCCGACACCGAACCAGATCGTACACCGCCACCACCGCCACCACCGGCGCCAGCAAGCCTTGAACCACCACCACCACCGCCGCCAACTATTAAATAATCAAACTGAGCTCCCACGCCTGTTAGAGAGCTAATATTGAAAGTGTCTGAAGAATTAAATGTGTGTACGACGTAGTTTCCGTAATTTGCAATTGTTCCCCCGGTCGAAGATATTGATGCAAAACCTTTTAACAATGTTGCAGTAAGTCCGTTGGCCTTAATCACGTTTACGTCGTAGGAACCCGTCGCTAAGGATGGGGATATTCCTGAGATAGATGTAGATGAATTAACGGTGACGCCAGTAGCTGGGACACCACCAATAGTCACTGTAGTGCCTGAATAAAATCCTGATCCTGTGATAGTGAAACTAGTACCGCTACCAGTTTGATCGTAGCTGGGTGTTATACTAGTAATTTTGGGTACACAATCAGAAGTACAGGGCCACGAAATCAATCCCGATCCGGATGTAAATCGATACACCCGATAACCAGGTCTTGTCGAAGTATCTTGCACAAACGTTAAACCAGCACCTATCGAGCTTATTGCGGGTTGAGTAGAAGGATAGGCAATTATAACTACACCCGAACCCCCGGAACCGCCTGCACCCCATTGACCACCACCAGCACCACCACCGCCGCCCGTGTTCACAGACCCATTACTGCCTGCCGAATCACTACCGCCATCTCCACCGCCCCCAGTACCCCCCGAGCCGGAGTAAAGCCCCCAGCCGGTGCCTCCTCCTCCGCCACCTGCACGCCAAACCGACGCGCCCGTAATCGACGAGGCTTTACCATTTCCACCACCACCGGCAAAGTTAACCTGTGCTCCTACTGATCCCGCACCACCAGCACCACCTCCGCCTGCACCGCTCTTGTTAGTTCCACCACCTGCACCACCCGAATTACCCTGCGCTGGAGTGGTAGCCGGCGAATTGCCGGCAATCGCTGCACCATTTGAGGACGCGCCACCACCCGAACCACCAGAAGACCCAGGGCGCGTTGTCCAGTCACTCCTTGTGCCAGATCCTCCACCACCACCTGTGCTGGTGATCGTATCAAAAATTGAATCACCGCCTTTTGTTCCGGCCTGTCCATTAACGCCGCTTCCACCTGCGCCTCCCGAACCACCTGTGCCGACAGTAATAGAGTACACTTCCCCTGGGATGACCGCGTAACCAACCCCCTCGCGATAACCTCCAGCACCACCACCTCCTCCCACATTTGAGCCTCCTCCACCTCCGCCGCCTATAACAAGATATTCCAGTGCAAGACGGTAGAGGAAACCCTCAGATTTGAGATCAGAGCGCATCTCAGGATTTATGACTTCAACGCTGGCAGGACCAGCGATACCTGCTGGGGTAGAAGCTGTAATACTTGTCGAAGACGAAACAGTAACTGAAGTTGCATTAGTCCCATTAAACTTGACCGTCATTCCGCTAACAAAATCCGTTCCTGTTATTGCTACGGTCGTACCTCCCGATGTAGATCCCGTATTGGGTGTAATGCTGTTAATTGTCGGAGCAGGGTAAAGATAAGGTACACCACTGACTTCGTTTGAGAGGGCGCTCTCAACGCCACTCTTTACAGCAGCGAGCTTATAGTAGTATGTCGTGCCACCAGTAAGCGGTGTATGCGTATAAACCGAATTAACGCCGGTAATCTTACTGGAAGATGTTGAAACACCTGCCGTCGTCGACCAGTAAAGGTTATAAGACGTGGCCCCGGACACACTAGCCCACGACAGCCCAAGGGACGTCACATACCGAGCCGGAGTCGACAGAGTCGGCGCCGCAGTCGGTGTAACCACCTGAATAGCGAAACTTCCAGATGTAGACCAGTTGCCTGCAGCATCGCGTTCTTGAACATAAAGAGTGTGGGTAGCCTCTGCTAATGCTGATGCAGGCGTATAAGACGCCGAGGTTGTTTGTGTCGATCCCACAGTAAGATCTGTGCTGTTAAGCTTATATCGGTATGTCCCGTTGCCTCCGCCGCCACCACTGGACCATGACCACGTCGGCGTAGCGTTACCCGTGGGGGTTGTGCCAGTTACTGTCGGGGCGTTCGGCGGTGTGACGTCATATGTATACGCCGCAGATGCCACACCTGACAAGTTACCTGCCAGGTCACACGTTATAACATTCAAAGTTGTCGTAGCGGCGGGAATTGTCACACTTGTAGGTTGGGCAGTAGAAGCTGTGCCCGATGAGCACGTTGGTGTGGATCCGTTAGTTGTATACCGGAACTCTTTGAAGTTAGCATCGGCCGGAATACCCTGCTGAATGGATGTCGTAAAGCTGGCATTAAAAGAGCGGCTTGTGTCAGCGATGACTGGCAAGACAGGAGCTGTGTTGTCATGAATATAATTACCAATCAAGACACACGATGTGTTACCCACTGTATCGTTGGCTCTCACATATATAGACGTGGTGGAATTTGCAGTTAACGAGGCCGTCGTGGCAGCGTTACTTGCGGCAAGCATCGACGCACTACTCGAGATACTACCCGATCCACAACCTGCGACACTGAAAAGCTGGTAAGTTCCCGCCTCATTTGACGTGAACGTAACACTTGGCGTCAGAGTGGTTCCCGGGCTTGTGGTCGTAACACTGGCACTGGTAATGGCAGGAGCGGTAGTATCAATGACGTAAGAAGGCGAACTATCAGAATAACTCCCCGTCCCAGCAGCATTTACTGCTGCCACCCTGAAATTGTAAACTGTGCCACTCGCAAGGCCGGTGACAGTTGCGCTTGTCGCCGTCGACGTCCCGTCATTAAATGTGGTCCAGGAAGAGCTGTCGCCGGTCTGGATTACAAATTCACCCACTCCAACATAATTTGATGTACTGAAGAAAATACGCCAATATCTTGCACTGATGTTCGGGTAGTAGTCACGATAGTTGTTGTCAGCGACCCCGGAGATGGTGGAATAAGTGGTCCATGTAGTAGCATCATCACTGTATTGTAGTGCGCTTCCGTTGATGTAGGAAGCCCCCCATCCACAGGGGGATGCAGCCAGTGGAGACAGCCGAATTCGAGCAACGGGTTTTGAGGCTCCAAGATCAGCACGAACAAATTGATTACTCCCGAAAGAAGTGCCGACTCCATTTCCCATATTTCCGTCGTATAAGCTTGCGGCGGTGTTGGACGTACAGGAGTCAGTGTAAATTGAGCTCTGCAAAAGGGTATATGGTTGGGTAGTATACGATGTGAAACCACCCGAAGAATACTGGACCACGTAATCTGTAATAGCGCTACCGCCATTGCTAGACGGCGCTGTCCAAGTGAGAGCGACTTGCATGCTTCCAATAATGCCTGTCACTGAAGTCGGAGCTCCAGGGGTTGCGATGGGCGTCACGCTCGCGCTTACCGTGCTGTAACTTCCCATCCCTGCGGCATTTACAGCCGCCACTCGGAATACATACGATACACCATTTGAAAGACCCGTTACGACCGCTCCGGTAGACGAAGACGTGCCGTCTGCGAAAGTGACCCAGGTGCTGCCGCTATTAGAGGAATACTGTACGATGTAATCCGTAATCGCACCTCCACCTGTGTTCGTTGGCGCAGACCAACTGAGTGACACCTGTGCATTACCTGAGACTCCAGTCAGGGAGGAAGGAGCCGACGGAGTTGTTATGACTTGAATTGCAAAACTTCCCGATGTGGACCAGTTGCCAGCTGCGTCTCGTTCCTGGACATAAAGTGTGTGAGTCGCCTCGGATAATGCGGAGCCCGGGGTATAAGATAAACTTGTAGTCGTAGTTGTGCCTGTGCTCATGTCACTGTTATTAAGCCGATAACGGTATGTCCCGTTGCCTCCGCCGCCACCACTGGACCATGACCACGTCGGCGTAGCGTTACCCGTGGGGGTTGTGCCAGTTACTGTCGGGGCGTTCGGCGGTGTGACGTCATATGTATACGCCGCAG